>Ga0134090_1000013_pt1 | contig 216138 bp, 251 predicted proteins | sample 1_4taG_FD_94453 | JGI IMG/M metagenome (GOLD analysis project Ga0134090, IMG submission 94453) | Switchgrass degrading microbial communities from high solid loading bioreactors in New Hampshire, USA - 1_4_20_6_A1 metaG | ecosystem: Engineered > Bioreactor > Semi-continuous > Anaerobic >...
TACCGGCCAGCGCCTAAAGACGCTGGCTTTCATTTCGTTCAATCCACTACGCCCTTGTCGCTTTTGCCGCCCCTTAAGGGACGACCGTATTACTTTCTACCCCTTAAAGGGGTCTTCATATTCTTTTACACTTAATTTGTCTACCATTATGTCATGCTTTTCTTGTTCTTGTATGTATTTCTTTATGGTTGCTTCATTTAACCCTACAGTACTTACATAGTAACCCTCTGCTTAAAAGTACCTATTTCCAAACTTATATTTTAAGTTTGCATGTTTATCAAATATCATTAGTGCACTCTTTCCTTTAAGATACTCCATAAAACTCGATACACTTATTTTTGGAGGTATACTTACTAACATGTGTACATGATTTGGCATAAGATGTCCTTCTATAATTTCTACTCCTTTATAACTACATAGCTGCTTTAAGATATCTCGTATACTTTCTCTGTTCTGTCGCGCACCCGCATAGCGGGTAGTTTATTGTTTCGCATGGCTCATTTCTCTCTCGAGAAACTCGCTTCATGCTCAACAGGCTAAAGCCCATAAACAAAAAAAGTTGCTTTGCAACTTTTTTATCTTTTATTCCTCGGCGTAGTTATTATATTTATAATATCATCAATACTTGTACCCTTTTTTATTATAAAAACTCCCGTCTGGATATTTCTTTGCTTATCTCTTTTTCTAATTCTGTTTATGAACACGTCCTTATCTGAAATCAGACCACTGTTTAATAATACTTCTGCTGTGTCATATGAGTTATAGCCCTTTAATATTTCAAAACTAATTTCTTCATCACTAATTTCTTCATCTTCTTTTTTACTGTTTTCATCTTCTTCATTGCTTTTCATATTTCCTTCTATTTCTTCTTTTGTCTTTATATCTTCATTTATTCTATCTTTATCAATCAGATCTTCAGGTTTCAATATAATAAATCCTCTCTTAGATGCCTCTGCTCTAATAAAATCATCATCTATGGCTTTTTGGTTCATGTTTATGTTGACTATGGAGGAAAAAACAAGCCCTATACCTATACCTAATATTATTCCCTTTATATCATATACCTTCATTGCTTTTTATCCCTCTATTTAAAGACAATATTAGGGCAACTTCGCCTTTGCCCATTTGAAGCTTTTTCGCAATTTCTTCTATAGACATTTTACTATTGTACATACTTAATATACTTTCTACTTTTGCATCTCTATTTTCGTCATTTATTTCTACGCTTTCCTGTTCAATCTCTTCTTCAACCATAATATTTTTTCCTTCTTTTCTCTTCATATCCACATAATTGTCAATATCATTTGCTAGTTTTACATTTACTCCATTTCTAATGTGATTTTCTATTTCATTCACTACTGTTTCAGATGTAAATATCAATTCGCTAATCATTTCATTTGCTTCATCTATGGCTTTTCTTATATCTTGTTCTTTAGAACACAAATCATAATAAATATTTTCTCCTTTTATTTTATCTGCAATAATTAAAAACAAGGATACAATTATCATCCCAATACCAACAATTGTAAATAAATAATTAATATAAATCATCATCTTTAACACCACTATATTTTAATATCAATTTTTCCACCTTTGTAATATTCCTTTTCTTTATTATCTTTATCTTTTTTCTTCTGAGATTTTTCTTGATTTTTTCCTCTGTTGTTTTTCCCGTCTTTGTTTATATTAACTTTATATGCCTTATCATTTTTATTGATACGTTTTAAGTCTTCTTTCCTCTTTATAGAATCCTGAATAATATTTATCTGCTGATTATTTTTGTAAACTTCATTTTCAGCATTTTTGATTTTTTGAACCTCGGGAACTTTAGGAAAAAGAACCTGTAAATCCACTGATCTTATTGGCATAACAATACCACCTTATGGCTCATAGGAGCCTATTTTTATTTCAGCTGCGCTTCTATAAAAGGTAACATATTGCACTTGGTCTCTTATATACATTGAATTGCTGCCAATCGTTATCTTAGTACCTGGATACACAATGTTTTCAACCTTAATTTTTCCATTAGAAATTTCTTCTATATAAGATTCAATATCTTTTATTTCTTTTTCTAAACTATCAAGAGTTTTTTGAGATTGTAACTTCAGAATAATGGATTTATTGAGTGCTTCTTTCTTTTCGTCACTTAATTCTCCTCTTTGATTAAGTTTTGATAATAAATCAACTACTTGAGTAACCTTTATCAGATTTTTGTAGCTTCTATCTTTTTCTTCTTTTAATTCTTCATATTTTTTTCGAACACCTGGATTTATTCCTACCTCTAACTCTGTTACGGTTGCCATAGGTGATCCTATAATCTTTGCTTTGATCTCATCAGAAGCTTTTACTTGGCCTCCAACTATTAAACCTTTTTTCCCTTGAACTTCAAGTTTTTTACCACAATACACTGTACTATGCATTATAGCATCGGTTTTAATACTACCTTTAGCATGTACTTTACTATTCTCGATAAACTTGGCAATAAGATCCCCTTCACATACTAATTCCCCTCTATTCATTCCCTGTATGCCTCTATGGAGAATTATATTTCCTTTTGTCTTTATTACAGCGCCTTCAACCACTCCATACACTTCAACATCATCGTCAGCATCTATGGAAAAACCAGTCAGCACATTACCTTTTACAACGACTTTCCCTACAAATTTTATATTACCTGTGGAATTATCTACATTTCCTTCCACAGTGTAAACTGGCAAAACACTAATCTTATTATCTATTAACTTTACTTCACCATTAATCATGGAAACAAGCTGCAATCCATCTTCACTAACAGCTACGTTCTTACCTCTTGGTATACTGATTTGCTTTCCGTCCCTTGCTTTAATCTCATTACCAAATACATCTTCACCGTTTATCCCTTTCGTTGCAGGAACTATAGTTGCTAAAATGTCACCTTCAGATACATTCCTTATTAGAGATAATTCCTTATAATCAACCTTTCCATCCTCTGATATATGAATCTTTTTATCTTTTGAAATATCAAAATTATAAATAATTTTAGCATCTTCACCGTCTATAGCTGGCTTCCCTTTAGCAACCAATATGCGGTTGTTGTATCTTTTTTCAACAACGAGTTTATCAATTTCTTCATTAATTATGCCATTCTTAACATTCTTCACTTCTAAAGCTTTATAAATATCATCCTTATCTATCTCTTTACCTCCAACAGGTGGATACACTAATAAATATGCTTCCATTCCATTGTTTGAAATTGAAACTTCATACTCACAATCAATCTTCTTTTGCATTATATCTTTATTACTGTCTGCAATATCAAAATTGGATTGGCTTAATTGAGCAGCTTCTAAGTCTTTCTCTATACTACCAATAATTCTCTCTATGTCTTCTATGGCAGGGCTGTATTTATAAGTGGCTTTTATCTTATATTGCTTACCAAATATGTTTTTTTTCTCTTCCAATATCTCAACATCAATGTTATCTCTGCTTGTTTTAAAATGTGCTTCTGCTTCTAATATAAGCTTTTCCAATTCTCTGCCTTGTAAAATCAATGTATTGGCAGCCACAGTATCAACTCCTTAATACTTATTATTAAAAGGCATCAATCATCAAAATAACAATGCCAACTTTGCTTTAAGCTTCAATATTGCTTTTGTATGCAGCTGCGACACTCGGGATTCTGATATTGCAAGTATTGATCCTATTTCTTTATATGTAAGCTCTTCAAAGTAATATAATGTTATTATTTTCTTCTCTTTTTCAGGTAAAGCTTTTATAGCTTCAGCTAATCCCTTTCTAAACTCTTCTATCTCAATTCTACTTGTTGGATTCACATTGCTTTCATTAATAAAATCGACAGTTATTTCTCTATGTTGATCTAAATATTCATCCAGTGACACAACACTGTAAGTAGATAGGCTTTGGATTCTTTTTTGAAGTTCTGATTCGGTTATACCCAATTTTTCTGCTACATCCTTGTCTTTAGCATTACTTCCCTTTTCCATCTCCACTTCAATGTAAGCTTTTTCTAATTCTTTCGCTTTTTGTCTTACAGACCGAGGTATCCAATCAATTTCCCTTAAATAATCGATTATTGCTCCCCTTATTCTCAAGTGCGCATATGTCTCAAACTTTACACCTCGGTTAAACTCATATTTATCAATAGCATCTATAAGTCCGAATATACCATAGCTAACTAGGTCATCATATTCAACTGTATTGTTATAGCTTACATAGAGACGACCAGCAATATATTTCACAAGATGTACATAATAGAGTATCAGTTCTTCTCTTAGTTTAGGGTCTTTATTTCTCGTATACTTTTCCCAAAGGTCATTTATGTTCATTTTATACCTCCATAAGGAAGCTTGTTAACTGTTATTATTAAGTTTGCTTTTTCTTATATAAGTCCGCTGGGTTTATTTCATGAAACTCTTCTTCTTCTGTTAAACTTTGTAATTCTTCATCTGTAATAGGCGGAATATATGCCTCAAATGTAGAAGATTGCTTTTCTTCTTCTTTACTTTTTTTTCTGTTTATATAGCTTGCTCTTAATATGTCGCTAATTAAAACACCGCAGACTGTAAGCCCAATTATTAAGAAAATACTCTTTATCATAAGAACCTTAATACTGGTCCCAAAACACAAACCGAAAGTTATATTTATTGTTAAACCTAATATTATTAATACATATGGTAGAATAACAATCAAACTCATAATTTTAACCCCTACTATATACACTTTGTACCATATCCTATTGTTTTGACTAATAACATACCAGTTTCGGAAGAAAATTCAATGGTTCTTCCGTAATTACCACCAGTATCTTCTGACAATAAAGGAATATTAAAAAGCTTCAAGGTTTCTTTTACTGCTTGTACATTTCTTGCTCCAATTCTCATAATATCACTTGAGTCGTTGAAATTAAACATTTGAGCACCACCTGCAACTTTGCTGATTATTTTTGACTTTTTTGCTCCCATCTTTATCATATCATCTAGGAGCTTAGAAATTCCTGTATCGGCAAACTTTGCTGCATTACCATTATTTTTTATTTGGTGGCTATAGGGCAACATTATATGAACCATACCTGAAATCTTGCTCTCTTTATCATACAAACACACACCTACACAAGATCCTAATCCAAGTGTAACAAGAATATTGGGTGGATACACACAATTCATATCTGCCATTCCAACTTTTATAATATCTGCCATGTTACATAACTCCTAAACACTTGAGTAAAATTTCAAATGACTTATCATCTGGTATAAGAAAGAAATTTCCTTTTACATGATTCATACCTTCAATAAAGTCTGTTTCAATTAATAATACATGATCTCCAACTTGTCCGTAAAGAATTACAGGTACACTCATAATAGCTCCTGCCATATCTATAGCTAGTGAAGGTACTGATACTGTCAATTTGAGACCAGTTAAAGTCGATATGGATGATAGATAAGAACCTGCAAGTATATTACCAACTTCTTTCAAAGCAGACAGTTCTATTTCATCGAGCTCCATTCTAGTCTCATTCTTTCCCATAAGCCAGTTAATAAGCGTTCGAGAGGATTTGGTATCTATCAAAAACATAATACTGCCACTGATATCGCCATTAACATTAAAATATATGCCTGCTACTAATGTTTCAGGTCCTCCTGCAAGGTCCGCTACATCCTTAAACTCAACTATATTTACCTTTGGAACATCCATGTTTATACGTTTTGAAACCATTTTAGACAGTGCTGTAATAGCATTACCTGCGCCAATATTTCCAATTTCTTTTAGTACATCAATCTGATTGCTGTTAAGATCATTAACGTTAATTGCCATTTACTCACCTCCAAAATAATATCCTAGGCAGTGAGCATTTTTTCAATATCTAACAATGTAATTACTTTATCATCCAATTTCCCTATTCCATAAATGTTACTTTGCTCACTATTTCCAAGTGATTCTGGGGGTGCTTCAATCATATCGCTTTTTATATCCATAACTTTCGAAGCTGAGTCAACAATAAGACCCACCTCTATATCGTCTACGTATACAATAATAATTCTAGTATTGTCATCATTCTCTTTTTTTTCTAAATTAAACTTTTCTCGCAAATCAATTATTGGTACTATCTCACCTCTAAGGTTTATGACTCCTTTTATATAAGGAGCTGTTTTAGGAACCCTTGTAATATTGGTCATTTTCTCAATAGTTTTTACTCTGAGAATATCAATACCATACTCTTCGCCATTTAGCTCAAAAACAACAAATTGATTATTATTATCTGCAAATTTCATAAGGTGACCTCCTAAATCATGGAATTTGTATCTACAATAAGGGCTACTTGTCCATCTCCTAATATGGTGGCACCTGCAATATTCTTAATGCCGGCTAGATATTTTCCTAATGACTTTATTACTATTTCCTGTTGCCCTATTAGACTTTCTACTATAAATCCTGAGAACTTATCACCTTTTTTTACCACAACTACAGTCAGTTCATTTTCATCTTCATTATAATCTTTAACATCCAATTTTTCTGCCAACCTCAATATGGGAAGTACTGAATTTCTATATAGAATTACTTCCTGTCCCTGGATATCCCTTATTTTATCTTTTTCAATAGAAATAATCTCTTTAATTGAATTTAGAGGTATTGCATATTTTTCACTTCCCACTGTTACCAATAGAGCCTGAATTATAGCTAAAGTTAATGGTAATCTTATTATAAACTTACTCCCTTTTCCTTTATAAGATTCAACTTCTACAGTTCCACCTAAAGATTCAATTTTTGTCTTAACTACGTCTAATCCAACACCTCTTCCAGATATATCAGATATTACATCCGCAGTGCTGAATCCTGGATGGAATATAAGTTCAGTAGCATCCTTATCACTCAAACCATCTGCTTCTGATTGAGTAATAAGTTTGTTATCAAGAGCTTTCTTCTTTATTTTGTCTATATTTATACCCTTGCCATCATCTTCAACCTCAATAACAACGCTATTTCCATCTTGATAAGCTCTTAAATATATATTACCAGCTGTATCCTTATTGCTATTTTCTCTTTCCGATTTGCTTTCAATACCATGATCAATGGCATTCCTTATTAAATGTATAAGAGGATCTCCAATTTCATCAATTACAGTTCTGTCTAATTCTGTTTCTTCTCCACTTATGATTAGATTTACTTCTTTATTTAATTCTCTCGACAAATCTCTTACCATTCGTGGGAATCTATTAAACACTCTTTCTATAGGTACCATTCTAACTTTCATCACTGCATCGTGTAGGTTAGTCGTTATTCTTTCAAGATACTCAACTGCCTCAGACATATTTTGATCTCTTGAATCCGAATCAATACCTTCCAATCTAGTCTTAATTATGATTAGCTCACTTACTAAATTCATAAGATTATCTAGTCTGTTAATATCAACTCTTACTGTTTTTCCTACTTTATTCTTCTTTGCATGAGATTCTTCTGATTCATCATGATCTTCACTAACTTCTACAGTAGCAGCAACTTCCGTTTTTGAAGTGTTCTGTACTGTTGCTATCTCTTTATACTGTTCAATCTTTATATCTTGGATTTCTGATATATTCTTCAAATCCTTTTCAATCTTCTCTTTATCTTCATTAGTTATAAGAGCAATTTTAAAACTTCTATCGAATTTTTCATCTTCAATATCTTCTATAGCAGGTAAAGATTTAAATATCTCTGCATACTTTTCAAGAGTCTTAAAGACAACAAAAGCTCTTGCTGATTTTAACATACAACCTTCAGACAATATCACTTCAATTTTGTATACTTTCATACCTTGAGCCAATGCTTGTGTTATAACATTTTCATCATACTGATTAAACTTGAAATCATCCATATTTTTATCGTTGCTTTGTGGCTGATCTGATTCATTAATACTATTACTCATTAAATTTAATAGCTTCTTTTTTAAAGGCTCGATGCTTTTTTCATTCTCTTTTCCTGTTTCTGATATATAATTAACAGAATCTTCCAAAAAATCCAAACATTCAAATAATACATCCAGTATACCTGAGCTAATGCTTAATGTTCCTTTTCTTACAGCATCAAGTATATTTTCCATGTTATGAGTCAAGTTCATCATAGAATCAAAACCCATTGTACCTGCCATACCTTTTAAAGTATGGGCAGACCGAAAGATTTCATTCAAAATATCATTATCATCTGGGTTGCTTTCAAGTTCTAAAAGGTTTTGGTTCAAATGTTGCAGGTGATCTTGCGCCTCTTCAATAAAAATCTCTAAATATTGATTGATATCCATTATTACACCTCCAAATATAGTAAGGCTTACCCTTAAGCATTCTAACTACAGCATCTCTTTTTTTAACAATTTTCTTTGCTCATTATATATAAACTTAGCCAGTTGATTTCTATCTTTTTTACTTACATCAAAAAACTCTATTCCATATTCATATAGTCCTGATTTTTCAGGGTTATACATCCTTCGAACTATTTTCCCTTTGATTCTTATAACTTTCCCATCTTCTAAATCCATGATTATTTCTAAGAAGTCTCCATCTTCAAATTTTTCTTTTGTGCAAACCATCATTCCACCTTCGCTTATATCAAGCAAAAAACCATTTTTATACTCTATGAATTTATCCTCAGAATCATTTGTAATATTAATCACTCTTATTTTAATAGGTTTAGTAATTTTTAGTCTGTAATAATCTCTTCTTTGTATTCTTACTGGTTCGGATATTACTTTTAGTCTCATAATAGGAATGTTTTCATACTTTTTCTCTATGACCATAGCCTGAAACTCATAAATGGCTTCCTTTTTACCTATTATCAGGATTAACTTTTCTCCATTTATAAAATAAATAGTTTTACTTTTATGCATTGGAAAAGATATCTCTATCAATCCATTCTCCAAAACTTCCGTTACTTGACTCGCATATGTGTCAGAGTCTGACTTGTCCATTACTTTTACATTTACTTTATCTCCCACTTTGAAGAGCTTGCTTAATGACTCCATACTATTAATCACTCTCCTTATACCTAAAAAGCCATTTTAATCTATTAACAAATAACCTTATTCCATAGTCAGACTCTGTTTTATTGTTTTCGATTCGTGCTATGGATTTAGCAATCGAAGAAATATCTTGTGCAGCAGCGGATTTATCAAAAGCAATTACAAATGGTTGCTGCATCATCACAGCTTTTGATATATTTGCATCATTGCATACATACCCTAGCCTATTTATTGAAATTCCTAAAAACTTCAAGCAAACTTGATAAAGCTTATCAAGAGCATTGTTTGCTTCTACAAGGTTATTAGCTTTATTCAGTATAAGGTTAATTTTTTTTGAGCTATCTTTCTGAGCAATGACTTTAATCAAAGCATAAGCATCTGTAATTGCAGTAGGTTCCGGTGTCGTAACAACAATTACTTCTTTTGCAGCATAAACAAAACTCAACACCTGATCATTTATTCCTGCGCCAGTATCTATAAATATTATATCAGCTTCTTCATCCAATTTCCCTAATTCAATAAGTAAATGCCCCAACTGCTCTCTATTTATCTTAATTAGTTCCTGAAGACCAGAGCCTCCAGATATAAACTTAACACCGTTTGGTCCATTCTCTAATATTTCATTAATACTTTTTTTATGATTAATTACATCAGAAAGGTTGTATTTTGGTATCATTCCAAAAACTATATCAACATTTGATAAACCTAAATCTGCATCAATGATAACAACTCTTAATCCTAATTGAGCCATTTTAATTGCTAAATTTATTGTAATGTTTGTCTTACCAACTCCACCCTTGCCGCTGGTAACAGTTATTACTCTAGCATTTTTTCTATTGGGTTTATTTTCTTCTGACAAAACAAACTCTTCATTTCTATTATTATCATCATTGCTATTAAGTCTATTAACAATAGCTCTTAATTTAACTGCTTGATCCTTCATAAATCTTATCACCCAACAGCGAATTAATAATTTGTCTTTTGTTTGCTATTTCAATATCATCAGGTACACTTTGCCCATATGTTATATATGATAACGGTTTTTTTGCAATATAGGATGTGTTCAATAATATTCCGTGGGTTGATGTTTCATCCAGTTTTGTAAACAATAATCTATAATCTTCTACAAAATCATAACTTTTTAATATCTCACGACAGTCATTCATTTTAGTTCCAGCACTCATTACAAGGTATACCTCAATTTCCATATCTACATCCAAAAGGTGTTTTAACTCTGCTAGCTGATATTTATCCTTATGGCTCCTGCCAGCGGTATCAACCATGATTATATCTTTTTCTTTAAAATTATCTACAGCTTCCTTAAATTCTTGAGGTGAATATATAACTGATAAAGGTATACCCATTATATCGCTGTAGGTTTTCAGCTGCTCAACTGCAGCAATCCTATATGTGTCTGATGTAATAAACGCAACTTTTTTATGCATATCTAATGAATACAGTGCTGCCAACTTTGCCATAGTAGTTGTCTTTCCTACACCAGTAGGCCCAATAAAAACTAATATTTTTTTATGCATATCATCTTCATTTTGAATATCTACAGAAATGTAATCTGAAAGTAAGTTATATAAAAAGTCTCTAATATAATCTTCGTTATTTTGCACATCTAAAGTTAATTTTTCAAATTTATCGATAATGCTTTCTATTATCTCCTCATCCACTTCCTTGCTTCTCAACCTATTTATATACTCTTGGCAAATTTCAGATAAGTTTTTTTCATTAGCTTTAATCACTTTATAAACCTTATTCAACATTGTTTTTATTTCATTAAACTCATTTTCAATAGGTTTTTGCTCTGACTTATTCTTAACTTCATTTAACTTATTAATAAACACTTCATTACTTGGTTCTTTTTTACTTACTTCCTTTTCATTTTTTATTAACATCTGAAAATTGCTTTTATTATCTAGAATGCTTTTGCTACTTGGAATGTTTCCATTATTATCATCCACTGCAGCCACTACCTCAATTAATGGTTTTGAAAAAAGCCCCTTTAATCCTTTTTTTCTAATTTTTCGTGTATTGATAATAACTGCGTCTCTTCCTAATTCTTCCCTTACTTTTTGATAAGCATCCTGCACATTATCTCCTATATATCGTTTTACTTTCATTATATGTTCACCATCCCAATAGACTGAACTTCAACTGAAGGATCAATCTCATTATAGGATAATACAACTATCCCGGGCGACACTCCCTCTGCAATTCTCCTAAAATACATTCTTACAGACGGAGAAGTAAGAATCAATGGTTGCTCTCCCATGGACATAAACTTCTGTATTTCCTTCATTAAGTTTCTAGCAATAACTTGTGTTATATTAGGATCAATTGATATATATGAACCATAATCCGTTTGCTGGACTGAATCCATTATGGTTTGCTCCAGCTCCTGCCCAAGAGTTATTACCTTAGCTTTTTTGCCATTAATAAATCTTTTTGTAATTGATCTGCTTAAAGCTTGTCTTACATATTCAGTCAAAATATCTGGATCTTTAGTTAACACTCCATAATCAGCAAGAGTTTCCATTATAGTTACCATATCTCTTATAGATACATTCTCCTTCAGCAGATTAGTCAAAACTTTATGTATCTCACCTAGGCTTAAAATCTTAGGTAATACTTCATCTACCAATGCAGGATATGTTTCTTTCAAGTTATCAATAAGTTTCTGCACTTCCTGTCTTCCAAGAAGTTCTGCCGCATGAGCTTTGATTACTTCTGTTAAATGAGTAGCTATTATGGATGGTGGATCTACAACTGTATAACCCATCATCTCTGCCTTTTCTCTTTGACTTTCATTAATCCATACGGCAGGTAATCCGAAAGCAGGTTCCACTGTTTTTATGCCTTCTAGATCTCCTTCTGCAGTACCTGGGTTCATAGCTAAATAATTATCGAATACAATTTCTCCACTAGCTACATCTGTGCCTTTTATTTTAATAACATATTCATTAGGCTTTAATTGAATATTATCTCTAAGTCGAATAATTGGTACTACTATACCTAAATCTAAAGCACATTGCCTTCTTATCATAACCAACCTGTCAAGTAAGTCTCCACCTTGATTTACATCTACTAATGGTAAGATACCATATCCAAACTCCAGTTCAATAGGGTCAACTTGAAGTAAAGACATAACATTCTCTGGTTTTCTCATTTCCTCTGCTTCGTTATCCTGATATATTGCTTCCTCTTCCTTCTCTGTTTCCTTAATAGTTCTATCCAGATTGTATCCCATAAAAGCTAATAGTAAGGATAGCATAATATTTGGCAAAGCAGGTAAACCTGTAAAAGCCAATAAGAATAATACCCCGCTTGCAATATAAAGAGCTCTAGGCTGTGAAAACAATTGCCTAGTCATATCATTTCCTAGATTTGATTCAGAGGCTGCTCTTGTCACAATTATACCTGTAGCTGTAGATATTAATAATGCTGGTATCTGGCTGACTAAACCATCTCCAACAGTCAGGTTTGTATAAACTTTGGCCGCTTCTGATAAATCCATTCCTTTTTGCAAAATTCCTATTATAAAACCAGCAGTTATATTTATAATTGTTATTATAATACCTGCGATGGCATCTCCCTTAACAAATTTACTTGCTCCATCCATAGCACCATAAAAATCTGCTTCTCTTTGAATCTTTTTTCTTCTTTCTTTGGCTTCTGCTTCGCTTATAAGTCCTGAGTTCAAATCTGCATCAATAGCCATCTGCTTTCCAGGCATAGCATCCAAAGTAAATCTAGCAGATACTTCAGCAACCCTTTCTGCACCTTTTGTTATTACCATAAATTGAATTACCATAATGATAAGATATATCAAGATACCAACAATGGTATTGCTTCCAATAACAAAGTTACCAAATGCTTCTATAACACTTCCTGCATTCGCATTGCCAAGAATTAATCTTGTTGAAGAAATATTCAAAGATAATCTAAATAAAGTAGTAATTAATAATAATGAAGGAAATATGGAAAATTGCAAAGGTTCTTTAATATACATTGCTATAATCAAAATAATAAGAGATAAAGATATATTTATAGTAAGCAATATATCCATTAAAAAAGTAGGTATTGGAACAATAATCAACAACACAATTGCAATAACCGCTATGGCTACTATTATATCACCAAACTTAAACAAAGCTGTTTCCTCCTACTTATTCTTTAAACTGTATACAAAAGCTAATATTTCAGCTACTGCCTGATACATTTCAACAGGTATTTGCTGACCAATATCTGTAGTTTTAAACAATGCTTGGGCTAATGGCTTGTTTTCTATAACAGGCACATTAGATTCCTTGGCTTTTTCTTTTATCCTATAAGCTATTAAGTCCTTGCCTTTTGCTGTTACAACAGGCGCATCAGAAATATTTGAATCGTACTTGATTGCCACTGCATAATGAGTTGGGTTTGTAATTATTACATCTGCTTTAGGTACTTCAGCCATCATCCTTCTTAATGATAATTGTCTTTGCTTTTCTTTTATTTTTGATTTTACTTGAGGATTTCCCTCTGTTTGCTTATACTCTTCTTTTATTTCCTGTTTTGTCATTTTAAGGTTTTTTTCAAACTCCCATAATTGATAACCATAATCAAAAACAGATAGAACTAACAACATAATAGATGACCTTAAACCAATAGTTATAATAGCATTACCTATAAAAGCCATCGAAGTATTTAGCTCCATATTCATAAAATTTGCTATCATCATATAATTATCTCTTAAAAAATCGTATATAAAGTAGCCAATCAGCAACATCTTAATTGAAGCTTTTAGTAGTTCAATCAATGAATTTTTTGAAAATAATCTTTTTAAACCTTGTATAGGATTCAGTTTATTAAAATTAGGCATCAAAGGTTTTGTCGAAAATAAGAAGCCCACCTGTAAATAATTAGCTACTACTGATGCCAATAATGCAACCGCCATAATAGGCAAAACTATTAAGAAAAAAGACCATATACATTGCATAAACATATTTCTCAAGTTACTTGACTGATAAAGACTGTCTACATCAGTAAATACAGTTAAAAATCTGCTAATTATATTAGTAAGACGGTCATATATATACCCTGACAAAATCTTTATGCACCAAAACATAAGGAGTAATAATACAGCAGATACAACTTCCCTGCTCTTTGCTACCTGACCCTTTTCTCTTGCTTCTTTCCTTCTCTTCGGGGTAGCCTTTTCTGTTTTTTCTTCTGAAAAAAGGGTAAGGCAAATAACTAAATCATCCAAATCAATCATCCTTCGACCATGCTCTGTAAAATAATGCTTATATATGCAAACAAATTATCAAATAAATAATCTAGTGTGTTTGAAAGACCTGGCATTATAATCATTAAAACTAATAAACCCAAAGCTATTCTCAGTGGCATTCCTACCATAAACACATTCATTTGAGGAACCATTCTTGCTAATATACCTAAAGCTACCTCAGAAATCAAAACAGCAGCTGTTATTGGAAAAGCTATTTTAACAGCCATATAAAAAGTTTCAGAAAAAATACCAATAAGGTTATTAATCAGTTCTTTTGTAAAAAACAGACTATTTATGGGTACAATATTATAGCTTTTCGTAAGGGCCAAAAACAATATATGATGTCCATCCATCATCAAAAATAATAAAATTGACAATATATACAAGAAGTTTCCTAAAAGTGGTACTTGAATATTGCTTTGTGGATCTAAAACATTTATCATACTAAATCCAATCTGGGTATCTATTAATTGCCCTGCTATAAACAGTGCTGAAAATACCATATTGCTTACATATCCTATGATAATACCCACAAATAGTTCTTTAAAAATTATTAAAGTGAAATCTACTAAATTTGAATACTCTATAACAACATCACCCAGTAAAGGAGCTAAAATGAAAGTTGTGAACAACGCCAGTCCAATTTTTAAATATGAAGGTGTGTTTTGCCTTCCAAATACTGGGCTTAAAACAAACAGCGAAGTCATTCTTATAAATACCAAAAGATATAAAATAAATCTATTTATTAATACATCTGTTATGCTCATATTCTCTTACCTTATATATGTGTATAAATTTTCAAATAGATTTATTGTAAACTCAGCTATCATATTCCCCATCCATGGTCCAAAAATTATTAAAGTAAGAAAAATAGTTATTAGTTTTGGTATGAATGAAAGGGTGGCTTCTTGTATTTGTGTGGTAGCTTGTATAATGCTTACAATTAAACCGACTAATAACCCTAGACCCAAAATAGGCGCAGAAATCATTACTGTTATACTAATGGCTCTTTGGGCTACATCCATTACTACACTTTGATCCATAAAAACACCTCATTATTGCAATTAAAAGCCTAATATCAAAGATCTAACTATCAAATTCCATCCATCTACCATAACAAACAATAATATCTTGAAAGGCATAGAAATCATAACTGGTGGTAACATCATCATGCCCATCGACATTAGTGTACTAGCAACAACCATGTCTATTATTAGAAAAGGTATATAGAGAAAGAATCCTATTTGAAAGGCTGTCTTCAGTTCGCTAATTATAAAAGCTGGAATCAGTGCCTTAGTTGGTATGTCGTCTAAATTTACAGAGCTATCAAGTTGTCCAAGTTTTAAAAACAATGCTATATCTTTCTCTCTTGTATGTTTAAACATGAAGTTTCTTATAGGTTTCATTGCATTCTCTATAGCCTCTTCTTGACTTATTTGCTCTTCCATATATGGTTTGATTGCTGTATCATTAATTTCTGTAAATACTGGCGACATAATATAAAATGTTAGAAATAAAGCAAGTCCAATCAAAACTTGATTTGAAGGCATTTGCTGAGTTCCTAATGCATTTCTTGTAAAGGATAACACAATAACTATTCTTGTAAAAGAGGTAAGCATGATAAGCAAGGAAGGTGCTAAAGATAAAATCGTAAGTAAAAATAATATTTGCAAACTTAACGCAACTTCCTGTGGCGACTCTGCAGCCTTTACATTTAAATCTATATTAGGTATAGGTAAAGTCGGTTCAGCATATACTCTGCTTCCAATCAAGAATGCCACAATTACAAAAAACAGTATGTTTTTAAAAATTCTTTTACTCATTTTTTTTGATCCCTTTGATAATTTTTTTGAGCTTTTCAATGTTATGTTTTATACCATTTGTGCTATGATGCAAATCCATATTGCTATAGGTATTAATTAAATAACTATCAAAGTCATTAAATCCATCGCTATTCATTAGTTGATCTTTCATTTTTTCATCTGTAAGTTTATCTATCAGATATATGCCTTTTAGACTGTCTGATATTAAATAAAACTCATCACATACTTTAATAATATGCAAACGTCTATCATTTCCAAATGAAAGGGTTTCAATGAGTTTCATATGCTTATTCTTTCCAGTTACTCTTCTACCAATAAACTTTGAAAAATAATAACTGAAAGCCAACACAATGAGAAATATGATTATGATGTAAATTAGTTTTAATAAACTCATGAAACCGTTTGATTCATATAATCCATTCATTTCCTAACTCAATACTTTCTTTACAGCCTCTATTATTCTCTCTGCCTGGAATGGTTTTACGATAAAATCCTTTGCACCAGCTTGTATTGCTTCTATTACCATTGCTTGTTGCCCCATAGCAGAGCACATAATAATTTTAGCTGAAGGATTAATCTTTTTTATTTCCTTAACGGCTTGTATACCATCTACCTCTGGCATGGTTATATCCATAATAACAAGATCAGGATTCAACTCCATATATTTATCAATAGCCTTTGCTCCATTTTCAGCTTCGCCAGCAATTGTAAAGCCGTTTTTCACCAAAACATCTTTTATCATCATTCTCATAAATGCAGCATCATCTACAATTAAAATTCCGTTTGCCATTTTCAATCCTCCTAGTTAATGCTTTTTATTATTTGATTTATACTTTTTTCAATCTTTTACTTGGACTAACAATATCAGTTATTCTAACTCCAAAACTCTCATCAATAACAACTACTTCACCTTTAGCAATAAATTTACCATTTACTATTACATCAACTGGTTCACCGGCTAATCTATCCAATTCAACGACAGTACCCGGTCCAAACTCCAGTATATCTTTTATAAGTCTTTTTGTTCTCCCTAATTCTACTGTTATCTCAAGAGGAACATCCATTATCAAATCAATATTTTCTTTGTTTCCACTGCTACCATCTAAATCAAATTCTTCAAACTGAACGGGTTGAACTTGAACATAATTGGTATCTACTTTTCTAGTATCGGTATGGCTACTTTGCTGTTCAACACTTTTATCTACTATTCGACTTTTATCCGGATTTTCCTTCCTTGCGGTATCTATTTCTTCACTATTTGAAGCAGAATTAAATAGCTCTCTAACCATTTTTTTAGCAAACTCAATAGGTATAAGTTGCATTATTTCGCTGTCAAGAATACCTTCAACCTCCATCTTAAAGGCAACTCGAACAATTGAATCATTGAAATTATATTTGATCGGACTAGACTCTCTAAACTTCATTAAAAACGCTTTTGGAGGTGATATATTTATACTTTTGTTAAAAATACTAGACAAAGATGTTGACGATGATCCTATCATTTGATTCATAGCCTCTCCAATAGCACTTAAATCCAGATCATTAATCTCCCCATGAATATTATGTCCGTCGCCACCCATCATAAGATCCGTAATTGCTTTTACATCTTCCTCTTTTAATATTAATAAATTTGAACCTTCAAATCCTTCTGTATACTTAACCTCTACTGCAACATAAGGTAGAGGGTATTGTCTTACTAAATCATCCCAAGTCATTACGCTTACCCTAGGAGTTGTTATTGTTACTTTATTATTCAATAATGCAAATAAAGTAGTGGCTGAAGTGCCCATGCTTATATTTCCTATTTCTCCTATGGCATCAATTTCTTCCGGTGTTAGAGTAACATCGTTTTCATTGCTTCCTTTCAATAGAGCATCTATTTCTTCCTGTGTAAGCATATCACTCATCTGCCTCATCTCCTCTCTTTTCAATCCTTGTAATTTTAACGGCAACCTTGTTCTTTTTTATTCCTGGATAACAGTAAAATTTCAGTTTACTTCCTACGAATACTTCCAACTCCTCATTTGCTGACTTATCCAATGTAATTACATCACCTTTTTGAAGATTAAGTATGTCTTTTACATTCAAAACAGATTTGCCAAGAACTACGCTTAATGGCAAGTAAGTCTTCTCTATTCTCTTCTCTAGGTTACGGATCTCATTTGATGAAACATCCTTAGTGAGACCTGAGAACCAAAACTTTGTGCTCAATTTTGGTATGATGGGTTCAATTACTATATGAGGTATACATATATGCATGGATCCCTCAACATTTCCTATCTTTACATTTAATGTCACAAGAGCAATAGTCTCATTTGGTGACATTATCTGTGCAAACTGAGTATTCGTTTCAATCTTTGAAAGTTTGGGTTTTAAATCAGCTACATTTTTCCATGGATCCTTATATAAGTTCAATATTTGGTTTAATATCTTTTCAATAATGGTTAATTCTATCTCTGTAAAAATTCTATTTTCTTCATATGCTTGCCCTGCCCCACCCAATATCTTCTCTATCATAGTAAAGCTGATACTAGGAGTAATTTCCATCAATATGGATCCACTTAGGGGAGAAAAATCGATTACTCCAAGGGTAGAAGGATTCGGCATTGAGTTACTAAATTCATAATAAGTAAGTTGGTCTACAGAAACAACTTCTATTTGAACAAAAGATAACAAGTAACCAGATAAATATGTTTGCAATACTCTAGAGAAATTTTCATGTATCATCTGTAGAGTCCTTAATTGATCTTTCGCAAACTTATTTGGTATTTTAAAATCATATGCTCTTACTTTTTTTTCTTCTTTTTCTTCCCGAATTTCTTTTACATCTAACTCTCCAGCATTTAATGCATTTAACAATGCATCTATCTCAACTTGCGACAATACTTCGGTCAATAGCTTACACCTCCTGCTACTGCATTATAAATTCGTCAAAATACACATTAAGTATTTTATCGCTATTCAACAATTTTCTAACAACACTTAAAATTTCTTTTTGGAGATTCGATTGACCTTCTGCTCCTTTTAAGTCTTCTTCGGTTTTACTTCTAAGTAGCAAATTTATCTCATGTCGTAATTCAGGATTTCTTGCACTGATAATTTCTTGTACTTTTGAATTTGCAAGCTCTAGCTGTACAGTTACTTTAAGTATCTTATTGCTGTCTTTTACATTACTTACAAAAGATTGATCGAAAGAATACATGGTAATATTTTTATTCACTTTTATAGATTCATCATTTTCACTATTGCTCTGTGCAGTTATCAAAGCAACTCCTAATGCAATAACAACAATTAATAATACAACAACAATAATAAGTAAAATATTATTCTTCTTCAACTTCAACCCTCCATCTATATTGGTTAGGTTACTTACCATTTGATTCACTATTGATAATCAAAATATCTACCCTTCTATTATTTTGCCTTCCTTCTGGTGTGCTGTTTGTATCTATTGGATGATACTCCCCATAGCCAACGGCAGATAATCTCCAAGGTTCAACATTCTTTACTTCAACTAAATATCTTAAAACATTAACAGCTCTTGCAGTGGAAAGCTCCCAATTTGAAGGATATCTGTAGGTATGAATAGGTACATTATCTGTATGTCCCTCAATTCTAATGTTTTTACCACTTTCCTTTATTACATCTGAAATCTTTTCTATTATATACTTTGCCTCATCCTTTATTTCTGCCTTACCGGAATCGAATAATGTTGCATCAAGCATCCTTATTAATAAACCTCTTTCGTTAAGTACTAACGTAACATTATTTTCTAAATCATTTTCTTTAATAAAATTGTCGACTTGTTGATATATTCTACTAAACTCTTCAGTTTCTTGATTGTTTAAACTGCCTGGAAAAGTTGCTTCAATGGGCGTCATATCTACAACTATACCTGAATCTAAAACACCTAAAGAACCTTGTAATGATTGTATTATTGATTCAAATTTCTGTGCATCTATAGTTGCAAATGAAAACAACAATACGAAAAAACAGAGCAATAATGTCATCATATCTGCATATGTATTCATCCAAGGTGCTGTTCCACCACCACCCGAATCCACTTTCCTTTTTCTTCTGCTCATAGACTGCTTTCCACCCCTCTATCTCCCTCAGCATACGCATTCTTTTCTCTTGATACTCTCTCCCTTAATTGAGGTGATAAGAAAGCTTTAAGTTTTTCTTCTATTATTCTAGGATTTTCACCTGCTTGTATAGATAATATACCTTCAAGCATTACTTCTTTCATCAAAATTTCTTCTGAACTGCGAATTTTCAACTTGTTTACTACTGGAATACAAAAAACATTTGCTAAAAATGATCCATAAAATGTGGTGATTATAGCAACAGCCATGTTCGGTCCAACAGTTGATGGGTCATCTAAACCTGCCAACATATTAATCAAACCTATTAAAGTTCCTATCATACCGAATGCCGGACTCATTGCACTCATATATTCATATACACTACGATTACTTGCATGTCTTTCCTCAATAAACGATAATTCTGTTTCCATAATATTTCTAACCAATTCAGGATCTGTACCATCAACAATTAGATTTATACCTCTTTGAAGAAAATCATCTTTCAAACTGTTTGCTGCTTCTTCTAATGCTAATAAACCCTCTTTGCGTGCAATATTAGCTAAATCTATTATTGATTTAATTAAGCTCTCCGGAACTAATGGCTTATATACAAACACATATTTTAAAGCTTTGATACCTTCAAGTAAACCTTTAAAGGGAAAAGCCATTATAGTCATTGCTATTGTCCCACCAAAAGTACACACAATCGAAGGAAAATGTATATAACCTCCTAAATCACCACTTAATATAATTGACCAGACCATAACAATGAGGCCGCTTAAAAGTCCTACAATAGATGCTATGTCCAATTACCTGCACCTCTTTTCACGCTTAATCTTTTTTTAAATACTCTTCAATACAGAAAACTTTTCTCTTGTGTTCCACAATTCTATTCACAATCTCTTCAACAGTTTCTGAAACAACATACTTCTTACCGTCTCTTAAAGTTATGACTGTATCAGGTGTTTCCTCTATGGTTTCTATTAGATCAGAATTAATATAATATTCTTTTCCATTAAACCTTGTAACCTTAATCATCTAATCACATCCTTTTTTGTTAGTCCCTGGGCTCTGCCCAGGGACTATTACTTCATTATCTCTTCATATTAACTAATTCCTGAAGCATTTCATCGGATGCTGTAATAATTCTTGAGTTAGCTTGGAAACCTCTTTGTGTAGTTATCATTTCTGTAAACTCGGTTCCTAGATCAACATTAGACATCTCCAAATTACCTGGATTTAAAGCTCCTGCTCCACCACTGCCAGGAACACCAATTACAGGCTCTCCTGAGTTTGGAGTAACCTGATACATGTTTTCTGATGTCTTCTCCAATCCTGCAGGATTCTTAAATGTTGCCAACGCTATTTGGCCTATAACTCTGCTTTGACCATTGGTAAATATTGCACTAATCTCGCCTGATGATCCAATGCTAAATGTATCTAGATAACCCTGTGGATAACCATTTTTTGTTATTGTAGTACTTGAATCGTTTGCAAACTGAGTTAAACCTTCGAAGTTTACTTCGACATTCATATCATCAAACAACTGATTGCCAGTATTGATTGGATCTTTTCCTGAAATCACCAATGTAAGTTTGCTTATCTTATCTGCATCATTAGTAACTAAATTACCATTTGAGTCAAACTTTATTGGTATAATGACATCAGCAATTGAAGCTGGATTTGCTACAGCTGTTCCTGAAGCGTTAAAATAGCTCTTATCATCTAGATTCTGTATTATTACACCCCATTCATTGTCTGCTCCAACCTCATCACCATCCTTAATTCCCCTAACAAAAGTAAACTTCAATGTATGCTTACCGCCAAGGCTATCATAAAATACTGTTGTTGTTTCTCTAAATTGAACACCACCTGAAAACTGCAGATTCTTATCAGCATCAAAACTTATGAAATCTGCAGGTATTGCTGCAACTGTTTTTGTAGGGTCTGTAGGATCAGGTTTGGTAGCAGGTACTCTTGTCATATCTTTATTCAAATTTCCTGATACTGAAGCAGTATCTGTAGCCATAGCAGGGAAGGATTTTGTTTTTGATATTACTATGCCTTCCAAAACACCTTTAAGTACTGTAGATCCATCAGGAGCAGGATTCCTTTCTTCATCTTCCATATAACCAAGGACTCTGTAGCCATTTGGAGCAACCAAATTACCATTCTCGTCCAATGTAAAGTTTCCTGCTCTGGTATAGGTTCTACTCAGAAAATCACTGCTATTGGAAAGTATAAAGAATCCATCACCATTAATAGCCAAATCAGTATTATTGTCAGTTCTTTGAGTAGCACCTTTAACATGGAAAGTATCTATTGATGCTAGTGAGATACCTAGACCTACTTGCTGAGGATTTGTACCTCCTCTGCCTAATTGAGGAGAACTTGCACCTTTTATGGTTTGGTTAAACACCTCCTGAAAAGTCGCTCTTTGACTTTTGAATCCTACAGTATTAACATTTGAAATATTGTTTCCTATTATATCCATTTTTAACTGATGGGCTTTAAGCCCTGATACACCTGTAAACATAGATCTCATCATTTTTCAATCGACCTCCTCTTGCTTTAATGTCCCTTCATCTGTCGTTCAGAAGGGTTAAGCCTCCTACAAAAGGTCCGGCTTATATAATTATTGCTCCATCAATATTGGTAAAAATATTATCCTTCAAAGACTCTTCTGTAGCTGCAGTTATAATTGTTTTGCTCTTGACATTAGCAATCAATGCGGTTCCACCTAAAATTATCAATGTATCCTTTACACCTTTTTTAGCAGCTTTCTCTACAGCTTTATCAATGCTTTCAATATCTTTTTGAGTTAGTTTCACATTTCTTGAAATCAACCTTTCCTGAGCATGCTTCGAAAACTTAATACTCCCTTGCTGTTGAATCTTATCATTTAAAATGTTCTCAAAATTAACGTTTTGCCTGACTAAAGGCTTGTCCTGAGCAATTACCTTATTGCCGCTGCCAACAGGTATTATATTTCTGTTTATATTAATCTTAAAGTCATCCATCATATCACCTCAACGGCTTTCATTTAACTTCATAAATTTCATCAAGGGAAAGCTGATAATCACCAACGACCAATTTTATACTACCATTTACGCTCTTAATCGATTCAACTGTTCCAGCTATTTCTACACCATTTTTCTTACCTTTTACTTCTTTTCCAAGCATGCTGTAGGCCATACTGAATCTGATGTTTTGTAACAACATCGAACTCTGATCTGCAGAGCTTATCAATTCTGTAACCTCTTTTACAGACTCATATGGTACTTCCTTTGAATCTACTACCACATAAACTTCATCACCTTTTACTCTGGCACTTTCAACAATTCCTACAACTTCGTTCAATTGACCTGTTTCAGTGGTTATTATAGCACTTATCATTTTCCCTACCAATCCGTAGGCTGAATTGATCTTTGCGATTTTGTTCGTGTTCTGAGCCTGCTCCAAACTTGAGAATTGAGCCATTTGAGATATAAACTCCTTGTCATCCATTGGCTCCAAAGGGTTTTGATATCTCAACTGAGTTACCAATAAATTTAGAAAAGCATCCTTTCCCAACGTATCACTATATTCTTTAGTTTTATTACTGCTCGTTGTATATGTTGTATTTGATACGCTGTTCACATTACTCATAATTTCACCTCCTATACTCTTATATCAAGTAAACCTTCATTAATGTAATAAGGATTTTCATAATTAGAAATATTCTCGTCTAATTCTGTAACTATGTCTTCAACATATGAAGTCCTCTTGCTATTGCTCTTCCAAGCACTGAAATTATCATTTTCTTTTTGCCATTTTTCTTGGTTTCCAACAGAAACACTTATATTTTGAATATTAATCCCTTTTTGAGTTAAAGATTCTTTAAGATCTACAAAGCTTGATTCAATTGCTTCTTTAACTCTTTGATTCTCTGCTATAAACTTTGCAGTCATTTCTCCGTTTTCCATAATTAATTTTACGGTAACTTTTCCTAATGACTCAGGTTTTAATCTGATTCTTAATTCTGTAAACTCATCAGTATCAAGCAATTGACTGCTTTCAACAATCTGTTTAAAAATCTCCTCATTATTAATAAATTGTGGTCTATCTATTAGAGGATTTCTGTCGACAGCTTTGAGATTATCTTGGATGTCAAAAGCCTTTTCACCTATTGCTGCATAATTGATAGCAATGTCATCAACATCATTGCTTATCTTATGCTGTATCTCTGGATATTCAGAATCATGATTTTTCATTTGAATCTCATTGTCGATTTTAGCTACTATTTCTGCCTCTTCAACAGATTCTGCACCAATATCAGTAGATTTGCCCTCTACTTCTTCATGATTCTCCTGAATTTGAGCTGTTTGCATTTCTGATACCGGCTTAATAACCCTATTAAACGAAGAATGCTCCAAAAGGTTTAAACCATTAAGTACAGTGTCTTTTATTTGATTTAATTGAGTAGAATTGCTATCTATATTTACATGCTCTTCAGCTTCATTGGAAATAGCAACCTCATTAATAATCAAAGACTTTATATCATTTATTATTTCATTAAAATCATCCATGTCTTCAATCTTAATATCCTTCGTAATAGCATTGATGTTTTCAATCAAAACAGACTTATCTAAAGTGCTATAATCGATTTGATTAAGCTCACTTTGCAATATATCTTTTACTTTTTCCATATCATTGATTTCCAGATTTAGCATTCCAGATAGCATTAAAAGTATGTTTCCTACTATGTCTATTTCTTTAACCATATCATCATCTTTTGAAGATTCCTGCTCAAACTCATCTTCTTTAATGTCTTTTGCTTCCTTTCTCGCACTAACTTCTTTTGTTTCTTTTACATCCTTTTCTTCTTTAACTGTATTTATAGATTTTTGATCAGCTTCTTTGTTTATATATTTATCTTTTTTATTACTATCATCTACTCTGGAAGCTTCTGCCTTTTTTGAAGTTTGCTCATTTCCTTTTTGCTGAATTGCCTTCTGCATAATTTGCTTATAATCAACGCCAGTGTTATCGCTATTAAAGCTTAATTTTGCATTGGCTTTAACATCCATAGTCTTGCCGTTTAACATACTGTTAAAATCTATCATAATCATAATTATCACCTCCTTTCTAAGTTATTACATCAATTACTGCCTTCTACAGCAGCAATATCTTCTAGAATTTGAGCTGCTTGCACTGGATCCATAAGCACTAGGATTGAACTGCTTTTATCTTTACTCATGTTTCTTAGAATTTGAACAACTGTATCTTTGCTTTCCATATTAGATAAAATTCGCATTGCCTTTGCTGCATCCATCTTCTCTAAGTATTCTACTTGTTCCATGACACTATCAAGTTTTGTATTTAATCTATCTAATCTCTCATCCAATTGAGCCTCTTTTTCCTTCAAGGACTCTTCTTTAGCAGCTAGAGTTTTCTCTTTTTCTTCAATTTCCTTTTCCTTTTCATTTAACTGCTCTTCTTTTATTTTTAGAGCATTTTTTTCCTGCTCTATCTTTTCCAATTCTATTTGCTGGGGTGTTTTCTCTTCTTCAACTGGCCCTATTATATTGCCTACAACAGGCCAAGTTGACATATACTTGAGTAGTGCTGGTTTAGCACCTCCTATATTGAATACCAAAATACATCCTGCCGCAATTATTGCCGTTAAAGCTAGTATCATCAATATAAGGAAGAAGTTTTGCAGCTTTACATGTATCTTTCCTGTTTTAACATTCTTTTTCTTTTCAACTTGCTGCATGTTCTTACCCCCATCACATTCTGCTTTCCTTGAAGGAAACTATTTCTTCGATATTCTTTTCGTTTTTGCGCTGCTCATCAACTTGAAATTCATTATAGTAGATCTCTTTTAACCTTTCCATTGTCTTTCTGTTTTGCATTGCTTTAACAAGTTCTTGCCTGTTCTTCTTTACTTCTTCTTCTGCCTTGATAACGGCATTAGTTTTGTGCTTAATTCCTTCTCTATAAAATATCTGTTCTTCATAAATATCTCTCAATTCTCCAATAGTTGTTCCATTGCTTGCCAACTTATATAACTCATTATTGCAATTTTTCAATGAATTATATAAATCATTTAACTCATCCTTCTCTCTCAAGTATTTCTTCATGCTTAAACTAAATAGGTTCTTTTTTTGATCCTCCAAGCTTTGTCTATACTCAAGGACTTTTTGAAATTTAAATTTATATGTAGCCAAAATAATCACCTAACTTAATATATTTTCCATGATGCGTATAGTATCGTCAAAACTTACTTTTTCTTTTGTAGATTGAGTTAGGAATTGATTTATGCTATCTATTTTTTCTATGGCAAAATCAATTTTTTTATTGCTTCCTTTCTGATATGCCCCTATATTTATTAAGTCTTCCGAATCTTTATATATAGATAGTAATTTCTTAATTTCATTTGCTAACTCTTTGTGATGATCTGATACAATATTAGGCATAAGTCTGCTAATGCTTGCAAGAACATCAATGGAAGGATAATGGTTTCTGTTAGCAAGAAGTCTTGATAAAACTATATGTCCATCTAAAATTCCACGAACAGCATCTGTAATAGGCTCATTCATATCATCACCATCAACAAGTACTGTATAAAATGCTGTAATAGAGCCTTTATCAGATGTACCTGTTCTTTCAAGAAGCTTAGGCAACACAGAAAATACAGATGGTGTAAACCCTCTTGATACAGGAGGTTCACCGATAGATAATCCTATTTCTCTTTGAGCCATAGCAAAACGAGTAAGGGAATCCATCATAAGCAAAACATCTTTTCCCTGGTCTCTAAAATACTCTGCTATAGTTGTTGCCACATAGGCTGATTTTAATCTAATTAGAGGAGGTTGATCTGAAGTAGCTACAACAAGAACTGATCTGCTTAGTCCTTCATCCTGTAAATCATTTTTTATAAACTCATTTACTTCTCTTCCTCTTTCACCAATCAAACATATTACATTAATATCAGCCGTTGTATTTCTTGCTATCATTCCAAGCAAAGTGCTTTTACCTACACCACTTCCGGCGAATATTCCAACTCTCTGCCCTTTTCCTATAGTCAACATGCCATCAATAGCTTTAACACCTAATGATAATGGAGTATCAATTATCTTTCTAAGCAGCGGATCCGGTGGTTCGTTATATATTGAGTATAAACTATTACTTTCTATTGGTCCTTTACCATCTATAGGTTGTCCTAATCCATCAAGTACCCTACCCAATAGGTCATTGCTCACATTTATATGCATGCTTTTTCCTGTTGCTACTACTTGACTTCCTGGCCCTATTCCATCCAGCGATCCCAATGGCATCAAACTTACGGTATTTCCTTTAAAACCTACAACTTCCGCTAAGATAGGGTTTTTATTCTTGATGTTTACTATGCTGCACAATTCATTTAAGTTAACAGCAGGTCCAACGGATTCAATGGTTAAGCCTACAACTTGCGATACCCTACCACTATATCTAACAAAATCTTTCGTTTCAACAATCTTCTTATACTTGGATAAATTAAGTTTTGTCAAAGCTATCACTCATTTCTCAATGCAAAGTAAAAGGCTTTTTGCAGTTGCTCTATTTGCAGTTCAATGCTTGAGTTGACTTCACCTGATGGTGTATCTACAATACAATCACCTTTTTTTAGAAACTTATCTTCTATTATTTCCAATTCGGATATTCCTTCAACTAATGATTCTATAATATCCTTATTTACTAGTACATTGGGATAATCTTCACTGCTAACCCTTATAGTAACCTTATTTCTATAGGTACACTTTTCTAATGCAATTTTTATCTGAGATATTATGGTATTCTTATTTTGTTGTATCTCATCTCCAATAATCTTCTTAACCAAATTTAATACTAGCTCTACTATTTCTTCTTCAGCTTCTTTGAATATAGCTTCTTTTCTTTTATTGAGATAGATTACAATATCAGCTGCTTCCTTAATAATGTCACTGGTCTTCCTTCTTGCATCTTCCAAACCCTGTTTAAAACCTTGTTCATACGCTTTTTGCATTTCATTTTGCTTAAGATTCTCTATCTCAACTAACTTTTCATCAGCTATTCTTTTCGCTTCATCATTTGCTTCTTCAATTATTTTCGAATACATTTCATGTGCTTCTTTTATAATCCTGTCATACTCTTTATTAGCATCAACATTTTCCATATCTTCTACATTTTTATCATCACTAACATTTACTACATCTAAATTAATACTCTCTATTTTATTGACCAGAGGTTTAGGAGTTCCAACATTTACTTTATGAGATTTATATACTCTATACAATTATCTCATCGCCTCCACCTCTAGCTATTACAATTTCTCCTGCATCTTCAAGTTTTCTAATTACATTGACAATCTTCTGCTGTGCTTCTTCTACATCTCTTAGTCTTACAGGGCCCATATATTCCATATCTTCTTTAATCATTTCAGCTAGTCGCTTAGACATATTGGAGAATACAGCCTTTGCAACCTCTTCACTGGAACTCTTAAGAGCAAGAGCCCAATCTCCATTCTCAACCTCTCTGATAACTCTCTGTATGGAACGATTGTCAAGGGTAATAATATCTTCAAAGACAAACATCCTCTTTTTGATCTGTTCTGCTAACTCAATATCCTGTAATTCAAGAGTTTCCATAATGTTCTTTTCAGTACCTCTATCTACGGAGTTCAATATATCTACAACCGCTTGAATACCTCCTGCAGATGTGTAATCCTGACTGATCATAGAAGAAAGCTTTCTCTCTAAAACTCTTTCTATCTCTTTAATTACTTCCGGCGATGTTCTATCCATCATCGCAATCCTTCTTGTCACATCAGCCTGTTTATCCGGAGATAATGCAGACAATATTGCCGAAGCTTGCTGAGGCTTTAGATATGAAAGAATGAGCGCTATGGTTTGGGGATGCTCGCCTTGAATGAAATTCAATAATTGAGAAGGATCTGCTTTTCTAACAAAATCAAACGGTCTCACCTGTAAAGATGCAGTCAACTTATTTATTACATCCAAAGCTTTCTGATTTCCTAAAGCTCTCTCCAGAACCTCTTTTGCATATGATATTCCACCCTCTGATATATACTCTTGTGCTAAGCAAATCTGGTAAAATTCTTCAAGAACTTGTTCTTTTTCTTCTGGAGCGACAGTCCTCATATTTGCAATCTCAAGAGTTAGCTGCTCAATATCTTCTTCTTTTAAATGCTTAAATATTAGAGCAGATTTCTCAGGACCAATTGCTATGAGCAAAATAGCCGCTTTCTGCAAACCGGTAAATTGACCCTTGCTTGTCCTGCCCATATCATCACTCCTTATTCCTCATTTAGCCATGTCTTCAATAGCTGCGCTGCTTGCTCTGGTTTCTGGGACACAAATTTCTCTACTTTTTTCTTAACTTCATTTTTATCTTCTATATCAATATCAGTTAGTTCTGAAACTTCATCTATCTTACTTAACGCCATTTCAACATCATCTTCATCTTTTTCTTCATATTTCTTGTTTCTTCTATAAATATAAATCATTGCTCCTGCAAGTACTAATGCAGCTAATGCGTAAGGTATAAAATCTTTAGGTTCTAATGTGTTATCTTTATTTGTTTCACTTTCAACCAAATCTCTTATTGAAGTATCAAAATCCATAGCCATGACATGAATGCTATCTGGATCTTCTACTCCAAAACCTTTTACTGCTTTTAAAGCTAATTCTGTTATATTTTTAATCTCTTCATCATCAATATCTAACGAAGGATCATTTTTATCCTTTAATTCTTTTTCGATTTGTGTCAAAGACATTTTTTTGTAGTATTCTTTATTACCATTCTGTTCATTAGATAACTTTAATCTTAGGGCCTCTCTTTTAATTTTGGCATTATTATCAATTAATATAGATAATGACAAATTTTCAATATATCCTTTTTCCTTAACAATTTGGTTTTGAAATTCATTTATCTCGTAATTTACTATTCTGCTGGATTCATTATAACTTGATTCTGATTCGTCAGTTTGCACATAAGTAGGTATTTCAGTATTGCTATCAGTTCCTGGCACACCGCCTGAACCATCACCAGTCCATTGCTTACTTGATTCTTCTTTACTCCTTATAAGTCCAGCATTATCATCACTATTATCTGGCGATTTAAATTCTTTTGATGTTTCTACTTTTTCATCAAAGTTCAGCTTCACTGTAGCCATAACATTGACATTACCAACACCATAGACTGATTCTAAAAACTTTCTAACACTGTTTTGTATATTAATCCTTGTAGCTTCTTGCATCTCCATCTGCGTACTAACCTGAGTGCTGAAAGTCGTTCCTTCAGTCTTCAAAGATCTGCCATTTTCATCTATAATTGTTATATTTTCTTCTTTTAAGCCTTTCACGCTCTTAGATATGTACTGAGCAATTCCATTAACTTGGGCTTCATCCAGACCAGGATATCCGGCTTTAGTTTTTATAATTACACTGGCACTGGCTTCCTGTCTATTACTTTCCAAAACAAACACATTATCATCAGGAATAAACAGGTTTACTTGTGCCCATTCAACACCATCTAAAGACTTTATCCCATTGGCTATTGTGTTTTGCATGTATAATATTTGCTTCAGCTTTTTATCTTGAGAAGTATCGTTGAAAGATGATTTAAGCATTTCAGGAAAAACAAAATCATTTTTGGGTAGACCTTCCATCGCAAGATTTATCCTTGCTTCATCCACTTTATCTTTAGGTACTAATATAGTAGTACCATCAACTTTAACAGGGATTTTCATTTCCTGTAACTTATTTTTTATTTCACCTGCATCCTTGGCATCAAGATTTGGATACAAAACCTGATACCTTGGCATAGCTGAAATTATGCCTATGCTTACTATAAGCAACACAGATATTGTAGATATTATTGCAATTCTTATTTTTTGTCCTTTTTCAAGTCCCTGCCAAAACTCATTCAGGTTATCCTTCACTTTCTTGATTGCCTCACCCATTTAATCAGTCACCTCACAATTAAATGGACATGCGCATAATCTCGTTATATGCATCTAGAATCTTGTTTCTTATCTGTAGTGTAAACTGAAATGCTAATTCCGCTTTTTGTGATGCTATGACAACCTGATGAACATTATCTATATTTCCAGTTACCAATTTATTATTTAAACTTTGGGACTCTAATTGTAATTGATTAACTTTTTCAATGCTATTCTTCAGCATATCACTAAAAGATAATCTATTTTTGCTATCAGTACTTCCAAAATTCTCAAGAAGCTTTAGACTACTTGTATTAGTAAAATCTATTCTCAAAGTTCTTTCCTCCCGCTATATTCTTCCTATTTCTAGAGCCTTCATGATCATGCTTTTAGTAGAATTGATCGAAGTAACATTTGCTTCATATGCTCTAGTGGCAGATATCATATTAACCATTTCTACCATAATATCCACATTAGGCATTTTTACATATCCGTTTTCATCCGCATCAGGATGACCTGGATTATATACTAATTTAAACTCAGATTTATCTTCCACAATTTGGCTGACTTTAACACCAGATTTTTTTATACTGTTTTGAGCATTCGATAAATAATAGCTAAAAGGCTGATTCACACTGGCTTCTTTAAACACAACCATTTTCCTTCTATAGGGCATCCCATCAGATGTTCTTGTAGTATTTGCATTAGCAATGTTTTGAGATATAATATCCATTCTAAGTCTCTCAGCTGTTAATCCTGAAGCACTAATATTTATGGAATCAAATAAAGCCACAAAAACTACCTCCCTTCATTAATCGCTTTTTTAATAATACTAAGTTGTCCTATTAATTGATTTGCCAATATATTATACTGAATTGAATTTTTAGCTAACTCAGCATTCTCTTCATCAACATCCACATTATTACCGTCTGCTCTCATGGATGTACTATAATCTCTTGTAACTTTGATATCTTTTGACATAGTACGATCTTTTCCTATAGGAAGAAAGTTAGGGCTTTTATGTATAGATCCTGTATTAAACTTGTTAACTGATGCTTCAAAGTATACTCTAAACTTTTTATAACCCGGAGTTTCTGCATTAGCTATATTGTTTGATATAGCTTCGTTTTTAACCCAACAGGCATCAAGAGCTCTTTCCAGTAAGCCCGTTTGATCACTGATCCTGTTTATCATAAGACACCATTCCCTTCTATTTGCTAAAATAGTTAATTCGACAAAGAACATGGTTTTCCTTTTTAAAACAACTTATAATTACACAAAAATATTAATTTCTTTGTATTAAAGCATATAATGATAAAATACATTAAAATCTACTAAAATTCAACTTATTCTTAATTATAAATATTTTATTTTATATAGTAAATGGTAGCAAAGTTCTATTTATATACAAAATGTTGTAATTATAGTTTTTTTTCGCAAAAAAATAAGAGAGTTTTACACTCTCTTATTTTTGCTAATTTACATTATCCAAGCTTTTTAAGCTCATCAATTAACTTATCATTTAATATTTTTATATGGGTTCCTTTCATTCCTAAAGATCTGGATTCAATAACACCTGCACTTTCAAATTTCCTTAAGGCATTCACTATTACCGACCTTGTTATTCCTACTTTATCAGCAATTTTGCTTGCTACAAGCAATCCTTCATTTCCGCCTAGTTCTTTAAATATATGCTCTACAGCCTCTAATTCAGAATAGGATAATGTACCTATTGCCATCTGCACTACTGCTTTTTTTCTTGCTTCCTCCTCTATTTCTTCTTGTTTAGAACGAAGCATCTCCATGCCCACAACTGTTGCCGAATATTCCAACAACACCAAGTCTTCTTCGATAAATTCATCATCAAACTTCCCTAGCATAATAGTACCTAATCTTTCACCACTACCATAAACAGGCACTATAGTAGAATATTTAAAGTCCATATTGCATGTTTTGCTGTTATCAACTACACAAAGATTATCCTTTTTTTCGATATTTGCTTGTGTTTCTGTGATACCTAATAACGTATTATTATATTCTTCTGGAAATCTCTCTTCCACTAGTATCTCATCATTAATTATACTGCACTCCATTGATCTGCAAAGACCATAACCTAAAACTCTGCCTTTTCTGCTTATAATATACACATTGGCATTCAAAACCTCACTGATGATATTGCAAAGCTCTTTAAAAGATACAGGTTGAGGTCCTGTCATTTGTAATACCTTGTTTACTTTCCTAACTTTCTCTAACAATGTCATTCAAAAATTCCTCCTATTTTATATTATATATCTGCTTGTATCTTTCTCCTTGATATTATTTGATAGGGTTTTTCTAACATAGTCTTTTGTAATGATAAATTGCTTTTCTTCCATATCGGGTGCATTAAAAGATAATTCCTCAAACAACTTCTCCATAACAGTGTATAGCCTTCTTGCTCCAATATCCTCTGTTTGCTCATTCATAACAGCTGCTATTTCTGCTATTTCATTAATAGCTTCTTCATCAAAATCTATTTCAAGCCCTTCAGTTGATAACAAAGCCTTGTATTGCTTTATCAAAGCATTATTGGGTTTTGTCAATATTTCTTTAAAGTTCTCCTTTGTAAGGCTTGTTAATTCTACTCTGACTGGAAAACGGCCTTGTAATTCTGGAATCAAGTCAGATACTTTTGAAACATGAAAGGCACCAGCTGCTATAAAAAGCATATGGTCAGTTTTTACAGGTCCATATTTAGTCATAACTGTACTTCCTTCAACAATTGGCAGTATATCTCTTTGTACTCCTTCTCTTGAGACATCAGGACCTCCGGAGTAGTCCTTCCCTGCAATTTTATCTATTTCATCAATAAATATGATACCTTTTTCTTCAGCTCTAACTATGGCTTCATCAATTACCGCATCCATGTCAATGAGTTTCTGAGCTTCTTGTTGTGTAAGTATCTTAATCGCATCTTTTATTGTCACTTTCTTTTTTTTAACCTTTTTGGGAAAAATATTCCCAAGCATGTCTTGAATATTTATACTCATTTGCTCAATGCCTGCACCGGTGAACATATCTATTGTAGAAGACGAACTATCTTCTACTTCTATTTCAACTATTTGGTTATCTAATTCCCCTTTTTTTATCTTTTCTTTAATATAAAATCTGTTCATTACTATTTTTTCATCATCTTTATCGTCATCCTGGATTTGACTATCTTTGTATTGATAGTTAAAAAGAGCCTCAAATGGATTACTGTCCTTTCGGTTCTTTATTGGCGATGGTACCAATATTTTTCCAAGATAATCTATAGCAGCTTCATAGGCTTTTTCATTTACTTCTTGGGTTTTTTCTGCTTTTACAATACGAATAGATGCTTCAACTATATCTCTTATCATGGACTCTACATCTCGTCCAACATAGCCAACCTCAGTAAACTTCGTTGCCTCTACTTTCACAAAAGGTGCATTTACAAGCTTCGCAAGTCTTCTTGCAATTTCTGTTTTTCCAACACCAGTAGGACCTATCATTAAAATATTTTTAGGAGTGATTTCATTTTTTAACTCATCTGGCAATTGATTTCTCCTATATCTGTTTCTCAATGCTACTGCCACTGATTTCTTTGCACTTTCTTGCCCAATGATATATTTATCTAACTCTTCTACAATCTGCTTTGGAGTCAACTCAATCATAAATAACCTCCTAGATCACTTCTACAATTATGTTACTATTGGTATATACACATATAGATGCAGCTATCTCAAGAGATTTTTTAGCTATTTCTTCTGCACTAAGATCTGTATTGTAGTACAAAGCCTTGGCTGCAGCAAGTGCATAATTTCCACCTGATCCTATTGCTATAAAACCTTCATCGGGTTCTATTACTTCCCCTCCGCCAGAAATAACAAGAAGGGTTTCTTTATCAGCTGCTATCAACATGGCTTCCAAATTTCTCAATACCTTATCTTTTCTCCATTCTCTGGCCAGCTCTACAGCAGATCTCTTTAAGTTCCCACCGTATTGCTCCAGTTTCTCTTCAAATTTTTCCGATAAAGCAAAGGCATCCGACACAGAACCTGCAAAGCCAACTAATACTCTTCCATTAAACAATCTTCGTATCTTTCTTGCAGTAGCTTTAATAATTGTGTTCTGTCCCATGGTAACCTGTCCGTCACCTGCTATTGCACATTGTCCATTTTTTAAGACCCCAACTATAGTTGTCCCATTAAACATAATACTCCTCCAGTTGATACTTATGATAATTTTTCGAATTTTCTAATAAGTCTAAATCTTCATCACAGTAAATAGTAACACAATAGTAATTATTTATCAATATTTTTTATATACTTTTATTAGCTTCTTCTTAATGGCATGCTGTTCTTATCATTTAAAATTTTAACTAACATGTTAATATTGGACTACTTATTATTTGCTTGTTTCTCATAATCACAGTTTTCATTTAAGCATTTTAAAAGCATCTGCCTATTATTTGATTTTTTTGCTAAATGACTTCCACATTTAGGACATATCTCATTTGTAGGTTCATCCCAAGTGGTAAAATCACAATTTGGATAATTGCTACATCCGTAAAATTTCCTTCCTCTCTTTGATTTTCTTGCAATCAATTGTCCATTGCTACATTTAGGACATTTTACACCCGTATTTTCTACAATGGGTTTTGTATTTTTGCATTCTGGAAAACCAGGACATGCAAGAAACTTACCATATTTACCCATCTTGTATACTAAGTTCCTTCCACAAAATTCACATACTTCTTCGCTTACTTCATCTGGTATATCAATTTTGCCAATCCTTTCCTCCGCTATTTTCAAAGTTTCTTGAAATGGCATATAAAACCTTTTTATAACATCAATCCATTTTTCTTCGCCATCTGCGATCTTATCTAAATCTCTTTCCATATTAGCTGTAAACTCCACATTAATAATATCTTTGAAATTTTCTATTAAAAGCTTTGTTACTGCCTCCCCCAATTCTGTTGTTTTAAGATATTTCTTTTCTTTAATTACATATCCTCTTGCAAGTATGGTAGATATTATAGGAGCATAAGTGCTTGGTCTCCCAATTCCTTTTTCTTCTAAAGCTTTTACCAACGTTGCTTCTGTATATCTCGGTGGAGGTTCCGTAAAATGTTGCTTAGGCTCTAGTTTCTTAAGCTTCAATACTTGCCCTTCATGTACCTCAGGTAAAATAACATCCTTATCTTCTTCCTTTTCATCTTTTCCTTCAGTATATACTAACATGAACCCTTGAAACTTAACAGCGCTTCCAGTAGCTTTAAATAAATAATTTCCTGCAGTAATATCTATTGTTACAATATCATACACAGCGGATTCCATCTGGCTTGCAATAAATCTTGTCCATATTAGATCGTATAGTTTGTATTGATCTTTATCTAATGAATCCTTTATTAAATTTGGCTCTCTAAAGGCAGATGTTGGTCTAATTCCTTCGTGAGCATCCTGTATTTTTTTCCCTGATTTCACTTGATTATTGTTTTTTCTATAGTATATATCTCCATATCTTTCAATTATAAACTTTTTTGCATCTGCTTTCGCCTCTTCAGAAAGCCTTGTTGAATCTGTTCTAATATAACTTACCAGACCTACTGTACCTTCACCCTTTATATCTACTCCTTCATATAGCTGCTGAGCTATCATCATTGTTTTTTTGGTAGAAAATCCAAGTTTTCTATAGGCTTCCTGCTGTAAAGTACTTGTTGTAAACGGCAGAGGCGCATTCCTTTTCTTTTCTCCCTTTTTTATTTTTGAAACCTTATATTCTTCTCCTTCTAACTTCTTCAATAGCTCTTCCATTTCATCTTGAGAATTTATCTCTATTTTATTCTTGTTATCACCATAGAACTTCGCCTCTATAGTTTTTTTTGAATTGTTATCAAAAAGTCTGGCGCTTAAATCCCAGTATTCCTTGGATTCAAAAGCTCTAATCTCTTCTTCTCTATCATAAATAAGCTTTACTGCCACAGATTGAACTCTACCTGCACTCAGACCCTTTTTTACCTTTTTCCACAACAGTGGACTTATCTTATAACCTACTAACCTATCTAATACCCTTCTTGCTTGCTGGGCATCTACTAAGTCCATATTAATATTTCTCGGATTCTTTATTGCATTTTTTACTGCAGTTTTTGTGATTTCATTAAATTCAATTCTGCAACTATCTGTCGGATCTATACCTAATACTTTTGACAAGTGCCATGAAATAGCTTCACCTTCTCTATCTGGGTCTGTTGCTAGATAAATTCTATCGCAACCCTTTGCTTCCTTCTTCAATTTATCCAAAGTTTGTCCTTTTCCCCTAATAGTTATATACTTTGGTTGAAAATCATTTTCTATATCTATACCAAGTTGACTTTTAGGCAAGTCTCTTATATGTCCCATGGTTGCTTCCACTTTATAACCAGAACTCAAAAACTTTTTTATAGTTTTAACTTTTGCTGGTGACTCAACAATAATTAATGTAGTTTTCAAAGCCTTTCACTCCAATTAAAAAAAATCAATATGATTATAGCAGAACTAAATTATATAATCAAAGCTTACATAATATATATTAGTTTTTATAATATAAATTGTCTATTTCTTTTATTATTCCCATGATTTCTAATTGAAGAATTTTTGATAACACATCGGATATATTAAGCTTTGTATATTCTATAATCTCATCAATGCTTTTTCCTGAACATTCAAGGCATTTTAAGATTAACTTGTGTTCACTATCCAAACGTTCTACTCTGTCAATAATTTTATTATGACTATACCCATACTCCTCCAGTATGTCATTAGTGCATGTTACTATTTTTGCTCCATCTTTGATTAATTCATTCGTACCCCTGCTGTTTGGAACACCAATATTTCCTGGCACTGCAAACACATCTCTACCCTGTTCCAGTGCAAAATCAGCAGTTATTAAGGATCCGCTTTTTTCGTTTGCCTCAACAACTACCACACCTTTTGCCAATCCGCTAATAATTCTATTCCTAGCCGGAAAATTTTGTGGCAACGCTTCTATTCCTAAAGGATATTCAGATATTATTGCACCTTGCTTAGCTATTTCTTTTGCAAGATTATATCCGCTTTTTGGATACACAAAATTTAATCCACATGCAAATACCGCTATAGTCCTACCTCCTGCCTTCAAAGCACCCCTATGAGCAGCTGAATCAACACCCAATGCCATACCACTTACCACCGTAATGCCTGCTTCAGCTAATTCAATTCCTAACTTTTCAGCTGTTTTTAAACCATAATCAGAAGCTTTTCTCGAACCGACCACTGCTATAGCATTTTCATCTTCATCTTTAATATTACCTCTTACATATATTACAGGAGGTGGATCATATATATTTTTTAAGTTTTTTGGATATTCGTCTTCGTCTATAGTATAGACTTTTATGTCATTTTCTTTCACTTTTTTCATATATCTATCAATTTTATCAATATCTCGTTTTGTAATAATTATATCAACAATTTTCTCGTTTAATATACCTGATTCCAATAACTCATTCTTACTACTTTCAAAAACTCTTTTAGCACTTCCAAAGTATTCTATTAAAGAAATATATTTTCTAGAACCTATTTGAGGTAATCCAGACAGCCATATACTATATTTCTTATCTTCCATTTTGACCTCCATACATTATTTTTTTACAAGAAAATTATACCTCACATTGTAATTTTTTCAAATATCCAATAACCTAACCTGAGTTAAGTGTAAATTTATAACATCATTTGATTGATATAGAAGGTAAATTAACTTATTTATGGAATATATTATATAAACTATGAATATATTGGAGGTATTTGATGATTTATAAGGTTAATTCTTGTTCTATTTATGGAGTAAACGGTTATATTGTAGAAGTTGAGGTTGATTTGTCAAATGGCCTTCCAGGTTTTGATATTGTTGGTTTACCTGATGCAACAATAAAAGAATCTAAAGAAAGAGTAAAAGCAGCAATAAAAAATTCTGAGCTCCAATTTCCTCATAAAAGAATAACCATCAATCTCGCTCCGGCAGATATAAGAAAAGAAGGTTCTGTATTCGATCTCGCAATAGCAGCTGGTTTACTTGTATCTTCAATGTACTTCCCTGAAGAAACATTGAAAAATACAGTATTTCTAGGTGAGCTTTCATTGGATGGTACAGTAAAAGGGATCAGAGGCATTTTACCTATGTGTATGGAAGCAAAAAAACAGGGATTTTCAAGGATAATCACTTCCACTGAAAATGCTCAAGAGGCCTCTTTGGTAAAAGGCCTAGATATTATTGGCATAAGCAATCTAAAAGAAATGGTAGAATTTCTAAGTGGCTCTTTAAATATTGAACCAACAGTATTTTCTTCAGATAAACTCTTAATCCAAAACACAGATGACTGGGATTTTAAAGATGTTAAAGGGCAGTATACGGTTAAACGAGCTTTGGAAATAGCAGCTGCAGGATCACATAATATTCTGATGATCGGACCTCCAGGCTCTGGAAAGACAATGCTCGCAAGACGCTTACCATCAATTTTGCCTGATATGACTTTTGAGGAAAGTCTTGAAGTCACAAAGATATATAGCGTGGCTGGATTGTTAAAAGAAGGTGAGAATCTCATTGTTAGAAGACCCTTCCGTTCCCCACATCACACAATGTCAGCAGCATCTCTAATAGGTGGAGGAAGGATTCCTAAGCCCGGGGAAGTATCTTTAGCCCATTTTGGCGTCTTATTTCTTGATGAAATGCCAGAATTTCCAAAACATGTTCTCGAAGTGCTGAGACAACCTTTGGAGGATGAATATGTGACCATATCTAGAGTAAACGGAACTATAACATATCCTTCAAAGTTTATGCTGATTGCATCCATAAATCCATGTCCATGCGGTTATTTTGGTGATGAAAGCAATAAATGCACCTGTAGTGTAAATCAAATAAAAAATTATATAGGAAAGATTTCAGGTCCGCTAATGGATCGCATTGATCTTCATATTGAGGTTAAACCTGTTAAATTTAATGATTTAAGCAGCGATAGCAGAAGCGAAAGTTCTTCATCCATCAAAGAAAGAGTCAACAAAGCTAGGGATATACAATTAAAAAGATATTCCAATGAAGGAATTTATTTTAACTCTCAATTAAAACCTAAACATATGAGCAAATACTGTAAAATTGGTCAAAAAGAAAAAGCTCTGCTTCAAAGCGCCTTTGAAAAGTATAACATGAGCGCAAGAGCTTATAATAGAATACTTAAAGTTGCAAGAACCATAGCAGATCTGGATAATTCTGATACTATAAAATCCAATCATATAGCAGAGGCTATACAACATAGAACGTTAGATAAAAAATATATGTTATAATCATCTATAAACCCACTTTTTCTATGCATATGGCTATGGGTGGACAGTTTATTTGATTAACAAAGTCGTGAACTAAAACTATGGCCTTTTTATAGTCTATTGACTTTACATATTCCATTACGGCTTCTTTTTCCTCAAAACCACTATCTCCTCCATAGTAAACTGCCATCATAATTATCCCTCCAGGATTCAGCAGAGCCAAAGACTTTTCTATAGCTCTTATTGTGCTGGAGGGTTTTGTTCCTATTGAATGATCTCCTCCAGGAAGGTACCCTAGATTAAACATAACCGCCTTAACACCATAAGGTACATATTTGTCCATATTCTCATGGCTATCTTTTATTAAAATTACTCTCTTATCCAAATTTTTGACTGTAAGCCTTTTTCTGGTATTTTCAATTGCCTTATCCTGAATATCAAATGCATACACTTTTCCTTCATCCCCAACAAGGTCTGCAAGAAAAGCTGTATCATTGCCATTCCCGGCTGTGGCATCCACAACTATGTCTCCTTGTACAACTATTTGCTTAACTGTCTTATGAGATATATCAAGGGCATTTTTCAAAAACATAGCACAACTCCTCTTACAATTTTTCAATAACCATATTTACCAGAATACTCAAATGCATTCTTAATCAAATTAATATCTATTATTCTTTCATTATCTGTTATAACTTCAACAACATCAAAGCGGCTCATCCAATCAAAGAGATTCTTGTCACATATATATGACAATGCAGTTTGAACAATTTTTCTTTGCTTATAATAATTAACTGCTTCTCCAGGTTGGCCAAAATTATCTGAACTCCTTGTTTTTACTTCGATGAATGCAATAGTATCATTATCTGCTGCAATAATATCTATTTCCCCCAATTTACACTTATAATTTCTTTCTATAATACGATATCCCTTATTCTCCAAGTATTCTGCTGCTGCCTTTTCTCCTTTCTCACCCAGAATCCTGTTATCCATGCTTATCTCCCTTTACCTTGTCTATATATGATATAAATGCCAAAACTTCAGCAACTACCACATATAATTCCGGTGGTATTTCACTCCCTAGTTGAAAATTAAGCAAGCTATCAACCAAATCACTGTTCTGAAAAACAGGAACCTTATTTTCTATAGCAGCTTTTATTATATTCTCTGCTATCAAGCCTCTTCCTGAGGCAACAATTTTCGGAGCCACATCTTTTTCACTATTATAGGATAAAGCGGCTGCCTTTTTTACCTTATTATCATTCTTGCTCATGTTATATCCTCACATCTATACTGTTATAGCTATTTATCATATTAGGATTTTCAATCTCATGAATGGATGATGGATTAATTACTTTATCTTTCTTAACAAATGAATTGACACTGACAAGATAACCCTTAGCGTCTAATGATTCTATAAGTTTTAGACTATAAGTCCTTATGGTATCAGCTGTTGTTTTATCTTCCGATTTAAAGCATATGTTTACATTTTTATCTCTTACTTCAATTATGCTTTCAATATATCCAAGGTTTGGCATATATAAGCATATGACTATGGTTGCATTTGATGGATTTATTTTTTTGCTCCCTTTACCTCGTTCAAATACAAAAATCTCAACATCAGTCTTTTTTTCGTTTATCATCATGGGAATACATAGATAGTTAATATTGTCATTTATTGAATTTATAAAACTGATAAGATCTCTTACATCGATCATTGTTTGTTTAAGTTCCCAGTTCATATCATTACTTTCATCTATAATAGACTCCAATTGCATCATGGTTTTCAATAGCTCATTATTTTTATCAATGTTTTTAGCAACATATAAATCTTCAGGTTCTATGTAAAATTCGTTTAACCTGGATATAATAGATTGGATCCTAGGGTCCGTATAATCTTTGATGCTTTCTATTATCTTTTCTACATACCTACTGAATATTGAACTTTTCTCATTTATTTGACTATGTATTAAAAGATTTTTAGGTGTTACTTCAATTTTTTTTGATAATAGAAATATAATCGCTTCCAAATCAGCTTTTTTAATAACATTAACTGTAGTTAGTGATTGATTTAAAAGTTGCTTCAAACTTTCTGCCATACCTTCATCAACTTTATTTTCACTTATCAATTTTCTAGTAAAAAAATCTACTACAACATTATGATTTTTATCGCCTATGATTTCATCTTCAATGCCATTTTCTCTGATCACATGCTTCATCTCTGACAAAGAGACTAATTTCGCTAATTGATGTAAAGGCGTATTTAAAGGGCCTTTTTCACAAAAAGCAAGTTTAAGAATGCTCTCCATATAATTAACATCGAAAAGCTCGCAGGTTTTCAGCAGATAATTAATATAATCTACCACATCTTTAGTTACTGGTTGCTTATATCTTATTAACTCCCTCAGAATATCTAAATTCTGCTGTGATATGCTAAGTCCAAGGTTTTGAAGTCCAGTCTCCATAGTATTTTCATTTTGTAATTGCTTATGTTCCATTGGCTTTAAAATCTTTGCATATATAGTAGTATCTTTCATACTAGTTATTAATAACTCAATTACAGAATCCTTATCAACAACTATACTAGGATCTATTGTTGCCTCTATAGTCTGCTGGGAAGAAATTTTAATCACTATTTTTCCGTCCTTTATATCAGCTACTCTTCCCTTTAAAACATCTCCGGCTTTCAGGCTTCGTATAGAATAATCTCCCTGCATATCATTTGTCTTAATATCTGTTGACACAATACGCATAATATCACCAACTATATGTTCTTTGTAAAACTTCTTCTATGTATAGGAAGTAATCCTAAACTTTTTATGGCTTCTATATGTTGTTTTGTACCATAACCTTTATGCTTTCCAAAACCATATTCTGGATACTTCTTGTCATATTCTTTAAGAATCCTATCTCTAGTTACCTTAGCTATTATTGAAGCCGCTGCTATGGATACACTCAGACTATCTCCTTTTATAATAGAAATTTGAGGTATTGTTATATTGATTAATTTTTCTGCATCTATCAAAAGACAATCAGGTTTTACACTTAGCTTGTTAACTGCTATTTCCATAGCCATAAATGTAGCCTGCTTTATGTTTAATTCATCTATTATTCTCTCATCTACTATGCCAATTCCTACAGATACAGCTTTGTTAAAAATCTCATCATATAGGTATTCTCTTCTCGCTTCTGACAGCTTTTTAGAATCATTTATGCCTGGTATTATTACATTAGGATCCAATATCACCGCAGCAGCAACAACCGGCCCCGCCAGTGGACCTCTACCTGCTTCATCTATACCTGCTATATATCGATAACCATTTTGAAGACACTTAGCTTCATATATCATCATCTGCTTTAATCTGCTTTTTTCTTTCTCGTCATACTTTATTCTTACAGCCATTGCCACACTAGAGGATATCTTCCGGTTTTTCCAAAGTAATTTGACCAATCCTGCCACTTCTAAAATCATCCAATATCAGTGAAGCAGTTCTGTTTATGTCAACCTCATCACCAGAAAGAATACAGCCTCTTTTCCTCCCTATTTTATTCATTATACATTCTACATCTGAATCAGATTCAAGTTCAACATTATATCTTTTATATAATTTATCGGGGAAATCAGTAATAGCCTTTAATATAAATTTTCTAGCCAAATCTTCTATGTCCAGTATTTCATCTTTTATTGCCCCTGTGAAGGCAAGATTTAGTCCTACAGTTTCATCATCAAATTTAGGCCATAATATACCTGGGGTATCCAACAATTCAAAATCTTCATTGACTTTAATCCATTGTTTTGATTTTGTTACTCCCGGTCTATCACCTGTTTGCGCAATGCTTCTATTAGCAAGTTTATTAATAAGTGTAGATTTTCCTACATTAGGTATACCTATTACTAAGGCTCTAATGGTCTTGTGTTTTAATCCCTTACTTCTAAGTCTGTCTAAGTCTTCTTTCATTAATCTTTTGCTTTCTTTAAGTATATCCCTCAATCCAGTACCTTTTGCAGCGTTCGCCATTATTGGTGTGATACCTTTCTTTTCAAAGTACTCCTTCCATTCATTATTTAACTGAGGATCAGCAATATCACTTTTATTCAAAACCACTATTCTCTTTTTATTTCCTACAATTTCATCCACATCCGGATTTCTGCTACTGATAGGTATTCTTGCATCTAACAGTTCAATAGCAATATCCACCAGTTTTAACTCTTCTAATATCTTCCGTTTTGCTTTGGCCATGTGACCAGGATACCATTGTATATTCACGATTCTCACTCTCCAAAAGTATTATATTTTCTGCACAAATATAAAGGACTGATATAAATATCAGCCCCCATTTCCTATCTTTATAAAGGAATAATTTATTATTCCTTTATATAACGTTCCTATAATACTTCCTTAATTTTAGCAGCCTTACCTGTTCTTTCTCTCATATAATTAAGCTTAGCTCTTCTTACTTTACCTTTTCTTACAACTTCAATTCTATCAATTCTAGGCGAATGAAGCGGGAAAGTTCTTTCAACGCCTACTCCGTAAGCAACTCTTCTTACGGTGAAGGTCTCTGTCAATCCACCACCTTGTCTCTTAAGTACAAAACCTTCAAAAGCTTGTAGTCTTTCGCGAGAACCTTCAACAACTTTAACATACACTCTAACAGTGTCACCTACATTAAAGTCCGGAATATCCTTTTTCATCTGTTCGCTTTCAATCATTTTAATCAGATCCATGTTGTCCCTCCTTCCCTCATAGACGTTCATATCTTTTAGATAGCGGAACGCCCGTCATAACATTAAAATTATACCATATGAACATGTTGTATGCAACAAAAATGCAAATTTATTTTTCCTCTTGAATTATTTTACTGAGAATATCCTCTTCTTCTTTTGTTAGCACAGCATTTTTTATAAGATCGGGTCTTTTTGTATATGTCTCTCTTAAGGACTGATATTTTCTCCATTTTTCTATGTTTTCATGATGCCCAGATAATAATATTTCCGGAACCCTCATACCTCTAAACTCAACGGGTCTCGTGTACTGGGGGTACTCCAGCAATCCATTTCCAAAGGTCTCAATATTATAAGAATCCTCTTCTTTTAAAACTCCAGGCAATAATCTAGCAGTAGCATCTACAACCGCCATTGCTGCTATTTCTCCACCTGTGAGCACATAATCTCCTATTGAGATTTCTTCATCCACCAGTCCATCTACCACTCTTTGGTCGATTCCTTCGTAATGTCCGCATATAATAATGATGTTATTATATTGTAGCAATTCCTTGGCTTTGTTTTGAGTAAATGTCTGCCCTTTGGGACTCATTAAAATAACATGAGGTTTATCATTAAGACCTTCACTTATTTTCTCAACTGCTGAGAATATAGGTTGGCATTGCATGACCATACCAAGTCCACCACCATAGGGGTAGTCATCCACCCTTCTATGCTTATCTTGGGAATAGTCTCTCAAATTATGAAAATTTAATTCAACTATACCTTTCTTCCTTGCTCTGCCTATTATACTGACCCCTAGAACAGCTTCAAACATTTCAGGGAAGAGTGTGATAATATCAAATCTCATCTATATCAAACCTTCCGGCAATTCCACAATGATTTCTTGAGCTTCCAAATCTACTTTTTTGAATATGCTTTTTAAACCTGGTATTAATATTTCTCTTTCTTCGGATTTTACAACAAATACATCATTGCTTCCAGTTTGAAACACATCCTTTACTTTGCCCAAGATTTCACCAGATTTTGTCATTACTGTAAGCCCTATTAAGTCGCATATTAAATATGCATCCTTTGGAAGCTTTACAGCATCTTTCCTGTGAACCTTAATATATTTATTTCTCAGTTTCTCAGCAGAGTTAATATCATTTATGGTTTTAAACTTGATAATAACCATATTTTTCATATACTTAACATTGGTTACATCAAGAGGCATCAATTCATCATTTTCTTCAACATATACACGATCCACTTTGTCAAATCTCTTTATATCATCGGTAAGAGGATAAACCTTAACTTCTCCTCTTATGCCGTGAGTATTGACTATTTGACCGATGCTAATATATTCTAACATAAACTCACCTGCAGTATACCATAATATGGAGGTTAAATTAAGCCTCCATATTACAGTATTTCTACTATCACTTTCTTATCAGTTTTAGCAGCAGCTGATTTTACAACAGTTCTTATGGCTTTTGCTATCCTGCCTTGTTTTCCAATTACTTTTCCCATATCTTCGGGAGCAACAGTTAACTCAATAATGATTGATTTGTCTCCTTCAATCTCTTTAACCTTAACTTCTTCAGGTTTATCAACCAGAGCTTTTGCAATGACTTCAATCAATTCCTTCAAACTCAACACTCCCAATAGACTTATTCTATTATTCCTGCCTTCTTCAATAATGATTTAACTGTATCTGAAGGCTGTGCTCCAGTAGCTAACCATTTTTTTGCCTTTTCAGCATCAATCTTAATTTCTGACGGTTCTGTTATAGGATTATAATAACCAATCTCCTCAATAAACTTACCATCTCTTGGGGATCTTGAATCAGCAACTACAACTCTGTAGAAAGGTGCTTTCTTAGCTCCCATTCTTCTTAGTCTAATTTTAACTGCCATATTTTCACCTCCTTCTAAAATTATGCAAACTTAAACTTATCTAAAGAAAGGTAATTTCTTTTTACCCTTCTTAATACCTTTTTCCATATCGGCAAATTGCTTCATCATTTTTCGTGTTTGCTCAAAGTTCTTTATAACTCTGTTAACATCTTGAATAGTTGTTCCGCTTCCCATGGCTATTCTCTTCCTTCTGCTGCCATTTATTATAGAAGGATCAAGCCTTTCTTTTTTGGTCATAGAATTGATTATGGCTTCGACCTTGATTAATTCCTTATCATCTATTTCCATACCTTTCAATTTACTTGCATTCATGCCAGGGATCATATCGACTATTTGGCTTAAAGGACCCATATTCTTCATTTGCTGCAATTGATCCAGAAAGTCCTCAAAAGTGAATTGCTGGGTTCTAATCTTCTTTTCAAGCTCTCTTGCCTTTTTCTCATCTATGCTTGCTTGGGCTTTTTCTATAAGGCTTAGTACATCACCCATTCCCAATATTCTGGAAGCCATTCTATCAGGATAAAAAGGTTCAAGATCTGTCATTTTTTCGCCCATACCTGCAAATTTTATTGGTTTTCCTGTTACAGCTTTTATCGATAAAGCAGATCCGCCTCTAGTATCTCCATCCAGTTTTGTAAGTATTATACCGTCCAATCCAAGCTTTTCATTGAAACTTTCAGCTACATTCACAGCATCCTGGCCTGTCATAGAATCAACAACCAGCATTATTTCGGTAGGCTTTATGTTTTCTTTGATCTCTATAAGCTCATCCATCAGTTCTTCATTTATATGAAGTCTTCCAGCTGTATCAATTATCAACACATCATTGCCAGATTTAACTGCATGCTCAACTGCAGCTTTACAAATATCAACAGGCTTTGCCTTATCTCCAATGGTGAAGAAATCAACTTCCACCTGATTTGCCACAACATTTAGCTGCTTAATTGCTGCAGGTCTATAAATATCGCATGCAACAAGCAATGGATTTTTCCCTTGCTTTTTCAGATTCAATGCCAGCTTTCCACAAGTGGTTGTCTTACCAGCACCCTGCAATCCTACCATCATGATTATAGTTGGAGGCTTTGGTGAAAAAACTATTTTACTTTGTGTGCTTCCCATGAGTTGGGTAAGCTCATCATTTACTATCTTAATAACCTGTTGTCCAGGAGTCAGACTTTCCATTACCTCATGGCCTACTGCTCTTTCGGTTACTTTTGCAATAAAGTCCTTTACAACCTTGAAGTTAACGTCAGCTTCCAACAAAGCCATTTTAACTTCTCTCATCGCCTCTTTAACATCTTTTTCACTCAATTTACCGCTGCCTCTAAGTTTCTTCAATGTCTCCTGCAGCTTGTTAGCTAAACCTTCAAAAGCCATTTAATCTCCTCCCGGATACTTATTCGAGCTTCTCTATATAATTTTTGATACTTTTAATCATTTCTTTTATCTCGTTCACATCTATACCATCTACATTTAATATCTCATCCAGCATACTTTTTATCTCAGATAGTATAGATTTATGCTGAAGAAACTTATCCACCAATCCCAACCTGGATTCATATTCAATTAATGTAGCTTCTGCCCTTTTCAGAGTATCATATACTCCTTGCCTGCTTATTCCAATTTGCTCAGAAATCTCGCTCAAGGATAAATCATCTGTATAATACATCTCCATTATATCTCTTTGCTTATCAGTTAATAATTGTCCATAAAAATCAAATAACAGTGTTTTCTTTACTATATCTTCTATCATGGCATACACTCCAAAATACCTATGTAAAGGTTATAACCTTTACATAGGTATTTTAAATCAAATAACAAACCTTGTCAATGAAATTATTCTGCAAACAGCGCATTTACAAAATCTTCTGCATTAAATTCCTGCAAATCATCAATTTTCTCTCCAACACCCACAAGTCTCACAGGTATATTGAGTTCTGACTTAATTGCTATAACAATACCTCCTTTAGCAGTACCATCCAGTTTTGTCAATACTATCCCTGTAATATCAGCCGCTTCTCTAAATACCTTTGCCTGTGTTATAGCATTTTGACCAGTAGTGGCATCTAATACCAGATATACTTCCCTGTGCGCTTCTGGATATTCTCTATCGATAATTCTGAATATCTTCTTCAACTCTTCCATGAGATTCTTTTTGTTGTGCAGTCTTCCTGCTGTATCACATAATATAACATCTGTCTTCCTTGACTTACCAGCATTTATTGCATCATAGATTATAGCTGCCGGATCTGAACCCTCCTGGTGTTTTATAATATCTACACCAACTCTGTTGCTCCATACCTCAAGCTGTTCTATTGCAGCGGCTCTGAAAGTATCAGCGGCAGCAATAAGCACTTTCTTTCCTGCTTTTTTGTATCTGTTAGCTATCTTGCCAACAGAAGTGGTTTTGCCTACTCCGTTAACTCCCATAACCACAATAATCATTGGATATTCATCTTTTTGAGGCTCAACATTTTCAGTCATAAGCTTCAAAATTTCATCTTTGAGCAATTTTATAACATCTTTAGGATCACTAACCTTCTCTTCCTTTACTCTTTTTCTCACTCCATCCAAAAGCCTCATTGTGGTTTCAACTCCCACATCTGAGGTTATTAATATTTCTTCTAACTCTTCAAATAAGTCTTCATCAATGGATTTGAAGCTATTTACCACCGAATTCAACTTTTCAGTAATATTCTTTCTGGTTTTGAATAATCCGTCTTTAAGCTTTTTTAAGAAGGATCCTTTAGTTTCTACTTCATTCTCTTCGACTTCATTATTGATACCGGGCTCCTCTTCTTTTTCTTGTTCTATATCTTTTACTATTTCTTTTTCAATTTCTATTGATTCTTTTATTTCATTGCTTTCTTGTATTTCTTGGTCTTCCTGATCCATCTCTTCAATAATAAGCTTTTCTATTTCCTCATCACTTAAAAATTCTTCCTCTTCCATATCCTCCAAATTCTTCATATTTTCTTCCTCTGGCTTTTCTATTTTAGCATCCTTATTTTTTTTAAATAAATTCTTAAAAAAATTTCCCATCACTAATCCTCCTACATTATTTAACTTACTTTATCCTCAAGTTTAACCGACAGAAGCTTTGACGTTCCTGTCTCATCCATTGTCACTCCATAAAGACAATCTGCTGCTACCATACTGCCCTTTCTATGAGTTATTATTATAAACTGGGTTGAAAACTCCTTTAGAAACATTGCATATCTATCAACATTAGCATCATCCAATGCCGAATCAATTTCATCAAGAATACAAAAAGGAGCCGGTTTCATCTTTAATATGGCAAATAAAAGTGCTATTGCAGTTAGCGCTCTTTCACCGCCTGATAACAACGATAAACTCTGAAGCTTTTTGCTTGGGGGTTTTGCAATAATGTCAATATCTGAATTTAGTACATCCTCTTCATCTGCTAGTACTACCTGAGCCTTTCCCCCACCAAAAAGTTTAACAAAGACTTCATTAAAGTTAGTATTGATTTTATTAAACTCCTCAATAAACTGTTTTTTCATATATTTTGTTATATCATCTATTACCTTTATTAAAGATTCTTTAGCCTTAATTAAATCATCCAACTGTTTTTGCAAGAACTCATATCTTTGATTTAACTTTTCGTACTCTTCCACTGCATTTACATTTATAGTTCCTAATGCTCTAATTTCTTCCTTCAACTCCTCACACTGTTTTGAAGCTTTGCTTATGTTGAAATCATCTATCCTAAGTTCCAATGCTTTTCTATAACTTAGTTCATAAGTATCCAGAAGTTTATATTCCAGGTTTTCAATATCTAATTCTATTTTAACTTTTGCCATATCCGTTTTATGCAGATTGTTTTGTATATTGCCTAAATCAAGTTGTAATGATTTTATTTTTTCTTCTAACTCCTCCAAAACCTTTGACTTCCTATCTCTTGATTCTTCAAGAGCCTCAAGTTCGTTTTGCTTTTCAACTTGTTTTTCTGTTATATCCTCTATGTTCTTTTTATTTTCTGCTTTCTTCCTTTCTATTTCAATAAGTTCATTTTTACACTGTTCTTTTTCTTCGATAATATTTTTAATCCTTGATTCTATTTCTTGAAGACTTTGCTTATTTCTTTCTATGTTTTGCTTTATAGATATGATTTTTTGCTTTGTCTCTGCCATTTCAACTTTTAATGTAGTTATATGATTGTAGAAATCAATACTTTGCTCCTTTTTCACCTTCAAATCATCTTGCATCGTTAATATAACTTTCTCAATATCAGTTACTTCATCTTTAATCTGGACTAATTCTTTTTCTAAATCATCAATTTTCCCTATTGCCTCATCTCTTTGAGCGCTTAACTCTTGTAATTCCTTATTGTTTAATAATATTTTGCTTTTTATGATATCCAAATCATTATTTAAAATAATAAGCCTGTTTTTCTTGTTGTTGATTTCAATTTCTAGATTGTGAAGACTGTCAGTGCAATGGCCTATATGGTTTTCCAATACATCAAGTTCATCCTTTTGAATCTCAATATCTTTGCCTAGCCTATCCAATCCCTTTAAAATACTGGAATAATCACCCTTAAGCTCTGCGATTTGACTTTTTCTTGTTATTATATTAGAGCCAATGGATCCTAAGCTGCCTCCTGTAATAGCTCCTCCCGGGCTTATCAATTCCCCTTCCAATGTTACAATTCTATAAGAGTAGTTGGTAGATTTCGCTAGTTTAACTGCTGTATCCATATTATCTACCACTAAAATTCTACCTAGGAGATGATATATTATATCTTTATATTCCTTTTCATATCTGACCATATCAGCTGCAATTCCTATTACTCCCGGCATATCTAGATATTTTCTTTCACTACTATTAAGAGTTTTTCCTTTGATTGAACTTATGGGAAGAAATGTAGCTCTACCAAGCCTGTTTTTCTTCAAAAACTCTATAATGATTTTTGCATCTTCTTCATTATTGGTAATTATGTTTTGCACAGATGAACCTAATGCAACTTCAATAGCTATTGCATATTCAGCATCTACTGATATTACCTCACCTACCGCACCGCGAAACCCTGGTAAATTGTTTTTCTCATTCTGATATTTCATCAATATTGTCTTTACTGTTTTGTTATAACCCCCATAGTCCCTTTCCATCTCTTCTAAAAGCCTCAGTCTTGAAATAACATTATCTTTCTTGGATCTTTCCTCAACAAGTTGCTCCTGAAGCTCTTCCAACAATTTCATAACACTTTCCCTTTTGCTTGTTAACTCTTCCTTTTCATCAATGATCTCTCTTATATTTTTTTGAATTCCCTCTAACTCTAAGTTTGTCTTCTCCAACATTGATATCTTTTCTTCATATTGTCCCGAAAGTAATGCATTATCTATATTTAACTGATTAATTCTGCTTTCTGAATTGGTTTTTATAGTAATCAAACTATTGATACTGTTTTTCTTATCATAAGACTTATTCAGCAGATTTATGTGTTTATCTTTGATTTCCTCAATCTTGTTTTCCAAGTCATCAATTGATGAAAATTTACTTTTATACTCCTGTTCTTTTAATATTATATCTTCCAATAATGCATTAACCTGATTTTCATAGGACATCAGCAGCTTATTATCATTATCTATATCAGAATCCAACTGCTCCTTTTGCATCTTTAGATTTGATTCTTCTTTATCAAGTTTATCCATAGTAGCATTGACATAGGATTCCTTCTCTTGAAGGAGCCTTCCCTCACCATCAAGTTTTTCTTTCTGATTAATAAGGCTATGCATTTCTTCACTTATTGCTTGAATTTTCAACTCAAGTTCCTTGGTTAAAACTTTTATTTTTTCTTTATCCTCATTATGCTTTTCAATTTCTGACTCTTTCTCAGCCTGAAGCTTATTCAGTTCCCCAAGCTTGTCCACTATATCATTGAGTTTTTCCTTGCTTTTCTCAATATTATTAATTATCAGGTTTACTTCTATAGCCTTCAATTCTTCTGATAACTTCAAATATTTCTTAGCCATTTCAGCTTGATGGCCCAAAGGTGTTAATTGATTATTTATTTCATTGATTATATCTTCTAATCTTTCAATATTATTCTCTGTATGCTCCAACTTTTTTTCCGATTCAGCTTTTCTGTGCTTATATTTTGTTATACCGGCTGCTTCTTCAAATATGATTCTTCTACCGTCTGATTTGTTGTTCAAAATATCATCTATTCTGCCTTGACCAATAATGGAATAACCTTCTTTCCCAATGCCTGTATCCATAAGCATTTCTACAATATCTTTCAATCTACATTGGGTTTTATTTATATAATATTCACTCTCGCCTGAACGATACATTCTCCTGGTTATGCTAATTTCATTGAAGTCCACATCTATAGTTCTATCATAATTATCCAATACGAGAGTTACTTCTGCAAAGCCTGAAGCCTTTTTTTTATCACTTCCTGCGAATATTACATCTTCCATCTTGTTACCTCTTAAGGCTTTTACACTTTGCTCTCCTATTACCCATCGGATGGCATCTGTTATATTGCTTTTACCACTGCCATTAGGTCCAACAATAGCATTGATGCCTTTAGTAAAATTAATGTTTGTTTTATCAGAAAAGGATTTAAAACCCATAATCTCTAACTCTTTTAAATACATATAAACACTCCTATTATATGTAAAGTTCAGTTACTCAATATTCATACATGAAAATCCATAAATTTAAGCAAAAATTTTATCATAATCCAATTTGATTTCCTACATTTGAGAATTTTATAGAAACCTTTTTTATTCTATCATATGTTTAAATAGTTGAAAAGCAAAAGCCTGTTGCTTTGTCACAACAGGCTTTTGCCTTAATATTCAATATTAAACCATTATCAAAGAGAAAATTACATTAGTGTTGATTATTTGTCATAAGTTAAAAGTCATGCTTCTTTGTTATTAGATGTCTGTTTTTATCTTGGCTCTATTATAAATTTTATGGCTGTCCTATCTTCTCCGTCAATTTGTATCTCAGAAAAGGCAGGTATTACAACAAGATCAATACCATTAGGTGCTACAAAGCCTCTGGTAATTGCAATTGCCTTAACTGCTTGGTTTACAGCTCCTGCGCCTACAGCCTGAACCTCTGCTGTAGCTCTCTCTCTTAATACTGCCGCCAAAGCTCCTGCAACAGATTTAGGTTGTGATTGAGCTGATACTTTTAGTACTTCCATATAATTCAATACCCCCTATATAACATTAAAAATATTGCGATTGATTATATATTCTATATTTGGTTTATAATTCCTTCAAAAACTTATTTTATGATAATAAGTATTTTTAGACAATTTTATTGATTTTTCGCCACAAACCACTGCTATAGAACCTACATCAAGGGAGGTATCTTCTTTGAATATAATAGATTGATCTGTATATAGTTTTTTTATAAACTCATAATTTGATCTTTTTTGCCCTAATACAGATGAAAAATCCCTTGGATTAGATAATACTTTTATAGTATTAAACTTGCTTAACTCAACTGTCTCCAATATATAAATTATCATGCTCTTAAATATTTCAGATTCAACTAACTGTCTCATTGAAGGATGGTAAGGACCTGCTACTACGCTATCACCTATTCTAAGGTCATCTGTAGGCTGAAGTCCAACCCTAATAACTCTAATTCCTGATTTTTCCAATTCGATCAGCATATTTTTTGATATATGGACTGCATCATCTATAGATAAAGGCTTATATAGTCCTGCTGAATACATTTCTTCCAAATATGTGTCCTTAATAACCAAAACAGGATATATTCTGGCAATATGAGGTTTCAACTCTGAAATTTTTTTTGCAGTCTCCATTGCTTTGTTTTCATCGTCTCCAGGCAAGCCTACCATCAACTGTGCACCTACAATAAATCCTTCATCTTTAAGTAAAGATATTGCATTTATCACATCTTCAGGGCTGTGTCCTCTTCTTGCTATGCCCAAAACATCCTTATCCATGGATTGAATTCCCAGTTCAACTATGCTTGCCCCATATTTTTTTAGATTATTCACGATATCTTTACTTATATAGTCCGGCCTTGTGGAAAGCCTTATGGTATCAATTTTACCATCCTTTAGGTACTTGTTTGCAAGAGCCAAAAACTTATTCTGATCATCCCACGGTATTCCGGTAAAGCTTCCACCGAAAAAAGCTATTTCAACTGTCGCATTCATTGAGTCTATTGTTTTCAGATGCTTTTCTACAATTTCTTCTGCCTCTTCAATACTAATATTTCCTGATTGACCGGTTATTTTTCTTTGATTACAGAAAATGCAATCATGAGGGCATCCTTGATGAGGAATAAAAATTGGAATAATATAATGTTTTTTACTCATGGATTAAACCAATAGAAGCAATCGCATTTCTGGCAGCGGATTGCTGTGCATCCTTTTTGCTTTTTCCCGTGCCTTCTCCGATGAGCTTGTCATTTAAAAATACTGCCATCTGGAATTCCTTAGAATGGTCCGGTCCTCTTTCTGAAAGCAATTTATACTCAATTATCCCCATGTTGTGTTTCTGAACGTACTCTTGCAAAAAGGATTTATAATCATTATACATCCTGTTTTTTATTGATGATTCTATATTTTCTTTCATAACAGTTAATACAAATTTTTCTGCCTTTTCCATACCTCCATCCAAATATATTGCTGCAATCAAGGCCTCCACTGCATCTGCCAGTATGGATACTCTTTTTCGTCCACCGGTGTTTTCCTCTCCCTTGCTAAGGTAAATATAATCCCCAATCTTTAGTCTTTTTGCAATATCATAAAGAGACTTCTCGCATACTATATTGGCTCTTATCCTAGTCATTTGCCCCTCAGAAATATCTTTTAACCTACTAAAGAGATGAAAGCTTATTATCATTGATAGTATGGAATCTCCTAGAAACTCCAATCTCTCATTATAGGGTTGATGATCCTCTTGTCCACGAGCATAAGAACTATGAGTCAGAGCAGTGTTCAAAAGCTGTTTATCCAAAAATTTATAGTTTATAATCTCTTCAAATTCATGAAGGGATTTCAATCGTACATCATCCATAATACCTTTATCCCTTTCAAAATTAATATCAGATTGCACGACTATAGTATAACATTTACATATATTTTTTCAATATTATTGATGCATTATGCCCTCCAAAACCAAAGGAGTTTGACATAGCGTAGTTTACTGCTACTTTTCTGGCAAAATTAGGCACATAATCAAGATCACAGTTTTCATCCTTTACTTCATAGTTTATGGTTGGAGGTACTATTCCTTCCCTTATGGCCATAATACATGCTATAGCCTCTACTCCTCCTGCTGCTCCTAGCAAATGACCTGTCATAGACTTTGTAGAACTTATCATAACATTATAGGCATAATCACCCATTAGTTTTTTTATTGCCATTGTTTCATATTTATCATTTAACTCTGTTGAAGTACCATGAGCATTGATATAATCAATCTCTCCCGGTTCTATACCCGCATCTTCAACAGCTTTTTTCATGGCTTTATATGCACCTTCTCCTTCCGGAGCAGGTGCTGTTATATGATAAGCATCAGCTGTAGTTCCATATCCCACTACTTCTCCATATATTCTAGCTCCTCTTCTTATTGCATGTTCGAGATCTTCTAGTATAAGTATGCCAGCACCTTCCCCCATGATAAATCCATCTCTTTCTTTATCAAAAGGTCTTGAAGCTTTCTTAGGTTCTTCATTTCTTTGTGATAAAGCTTTCATTGAACAGAATCCTGCAATAGCTAGAGGAGTAATAGAAGCCTCTGCACCTCCTGTGATCATTATATCTGCATCATTTCTTTTTATTATATTGTATGCCTCTCCAATTGCATTAGTTGCTGAAGCGCATGCCGTAACGATAGTCATGTTTGGTCCTTTTGCATTAAAAGTCATTGATATATATCCAGCAGCAATATTAGATATCATCATTGGTATAAAAAATGGGCTGACTCTACCTGGTCCCTTATCTTTCATAACATTATACTGATTTTCTAAGGTTTCCAATCCGCCTATTCCAGAGCCAATACATACTCCAAATCTATCCTGATCCAAGGCACCAACATTCAAAGAAGCATCTTCAACAGCCATTTTTGAAGCTGCAACTGCAAACTGGGTATATCTATCCATTCTTTTTACTTCTTTTTTATCAATGAAATCTAGAGGATCAAAGTTCCTTACCTCCGCAGCTATTTTTACATCCAGTCCTTCAGTATCAAATTTAGTTATTTTGTCTACACCAGATTGTCCTTCCTTTAAACCTGTAAAAAAGGCATTTTTTCCTATGCCAATGGGAGAGATAATCCCTAATCCTGTAATAACAACCCTCTTCTTATTCATTGTATTCCTCTCCTTAAAAATTATTATATTGTAAAAAAGAAGTCCCTATTAACGGGACTTCTTTATCATAATTATTCTTTTTTTATTGATTATTCTTTATGTAGTCAACTACATCGCCTACAGTTACAAGTTTTTCTGCTTCCTCATCAGGTATTTCTATATCAAATTCTTCTTCAAGAGCCATTAACAATTCCACTATATCCAGTGAATCTGCCCCTAAATCTTCAATGAAGGAAGACTCCATAGTAATATCATCAGTATCTATGCCGAGTTGCTCAGCAATCTTTTCCTGCACTTTCTCAAAAATCATAAGTCTCACCTCCCTTCAGAGATTATACTATGATAATATTACATAACCATTCCACCGTCAATATTTAATACTTGGCCTGTAATATAATCCGAATAGTCAGACGCTAAAAATAATGCTGCATTTGCTACGTCCTCAGGTTTTCCTGGCCTTTTCAGTGGTATGGTATTGGTAAATTGCTCTCTTATCTTATCTGAAAGTACAGCAGTCATGTCTGTTTCAATAAAACCTGGAGCTATAGCATTTACGTTAATTCCTCTTGAGCCTAGCTCTTTTGCAACTGATTTGGTAAAACCTATTATACCTGCTTTTGCTGCAGCATAATTGGATTGTCCCGCATTTCCTATTATGCCTACAACAGAAGCTATATTGATTATTTTTCCTTTTCTTTGTTTTACCATGACTTTACTTACAGCTTTAGTAAAATTGAAGGTTCCTTTCATATTTATGTTCATAACTTTATCAAAGTCTTCTTCAGTCATTCTTAAAAGAAGATTATCCTTTGTTATTCCTGCGTTATTTACTAATATATCTATGCTTCCATATTCATTTAATACTCTCTCTATTAAATTTTCTACTTCTAGATAGTCAGATACATCTGCTTTGATAACTTCTGCCTTTACACCATATTTAATGGCTTCATTGACAACCTCTTGCGCGGCAATATGACTGCTTGAGTAGTTTATTGCCACATTGGCACCAGCCTTTGCAAAGCTAAGAGCAATAGCTCTTCCTATACCTCTTGAGGCCCCTGTTATAATTGCAGTTTTACCCTTTAATTGCATTCTAACCTCTCCCTGATACATTCTATTGTGTTATTCAAAGACTCTAGGTCTTCAACATTATATACAGATACATTCTTATCGATCTTCTTAACAAAGGCTGATAGGGATTTGCCAGGACCTACTTCTATAAAAGTATCTACGCCTTGCTCTATCATGTTCCTAACGCTGTCTTCCCATAATACGGAAGAACTAACCTGTTCTACAAGCAATTTCTTTATTTCATATTTATCCTTGATTATCTGGGCATTCACATTTGATATAACAGGAATATCCATATCATTGAATCTGATCTTATCCAATTCTTCAGACAATTTTTCTCCTGCACTTTTTAACAAGCTTGAGTGAAAGGGAGCACTTACAGGTAGTATCTTAACTTTCTTTGCTCCTCTCTCTTTCAAAAGACTACATGCTATTTCAACAGCTCTTGTATGCCCAGATATAACTACCTGCCTAGGACAATTATAATTAGCTGTTTCAACAACACCATAGCCTGATGCCATTCTAAGACAGTCATTGATTTCTGTCCTATCCACTCCCATTACTGCAGCCATAGATCCCACTCCCTCAGGTACAGCTTCTTGCATGAACTTTCCTCTCTTCTTAACAACTGCTACTGCATCCTCAAAGGATATAGCCTTGGAAGCAACAAGCGCCGAATACTCTCCTAAGCTTAAGCCAGCCACCATTGCAGGTTCCACACCTTTTAATTTTAGAATTTCCAATAAAGCTACACTGGTTGTTAAAATTGAAGGTTGTGTATTCTCCGTCTTTTTAAGTTCTTCTTCATCTCCTTCGAAGCATAGTCTTTTCATATCTATTCCTAAAATGTCACTTGCTTTATCAAATATATCCATTGCTTCCTTAAAATTGTTTGCAACTTCTTTACCCATTCCCACATATTGAGCTCCTTGCCCTGGAAAAATACATGCTATCTTAATCAAGTGTTTCACTTCTGATTATCACCTCTGACAATATTATTTAATCCATCAATTGTAGAATCACATTGTGCAATAATAGAATTAATTATTTCTTTTGCTGGTTTTATCTCTTTTATTAAACCGCTTATCTGACCTGCCATTACAGAACCCATATCTGTATCTCCATCCACACAGGCCATCCTTAGCCTGCCTATACCTAGCTTTTCGATATCTTCAACTGTTGCTCCAGATTTTTCAAGCTTCTCAAACTCCCTATACAGCTTATTTTTAATTATCCTCACAGGATGACCAGTGGCTCTGCCTGTTACAACAGTTCCTCTATCGCCTGCTTTGACAATGGCATTCTTATAATTCTCATGAACTGTACATTCTACTGAACATACAAACACCGTACCCAATTGAATCCCTTGAGCCCCTAGACTCAGTGCAGCCAATAGTCCCCTTCCATCACCTATGCCTCCTGCAGCTATAACAGGTATTTTCACAGCATCTACTATCTGAGGTACCAAAACCATAGTAGTTAGTTCTCCAATATGACCACCAGCTTCTGTGCCCTCTGCAATAACTGCATCTGCCCCAACTTGTTCCATTTTCCTTGCAAGAGCCACTGATGGAACTACAGGCAAAACTTTTATACCTCTCTCTTTAAGCTTTGGAATATATTTCCCGGGATTGCCTGCTCCTGTAGTGATAACCGGAACTTCTTCTTCACATACCAAATCCATTATTTCCTCCACAAAAGGTGATAGGAGCATTATATTCACACCATAAGGCTTATCTGTTAAGCTTCTAATCTTTTTTATTTCTTTTCTTATAACTTCAGCTGGAGCATTACCTGATCCAATTATACCAAGCCCTCCTGCATTTGAAACAGCTGCTGCAAGCTCTGCAGTTGCAACCCAGGCCATTCCTCCTTGAATTATTGGGTACTGAATATTTAATAGATCACAAAGTTTTGTTCTTATCATATACACTCCTCCAGTATTAAGCCCATTTCAAAACAACAGCTCCCCAAGTTAAACCTCCTCCAAAACCCACCAGGACAACTATATCTCCTTTATTCAATTTTTTTGCTTTATTTGCTTCATCTAAAGCTACAGCAATAGAAGCTGCCGACATATTCCCATATTTATCTATATTTATAAACACCTTATCCTGAGGAATCTTCAATCTTTTAGTTGCAGATTCAATTATCCGAATGTTCGCTTGGTGTGGTATTAAGTAATCAATATCTTCCTTATTCAGCCCGCACATTTCCAATGCTTTTTCTGCAGCCTCTCCCATTATTTTTATTGCAAACTTGAACACTTCCGAACCATCCATTTTTACAAAATGCAATGAATTTTTTATTGTTTCGCAAGAAGCAGGGAGCCTTGATCCTCCAGCAGGAAGTTTAAGCAGTTCTCCTCCTCTGCCATCAGAACCTGTATATGCAGCCAAAATCCCCATGCTTTCCTCCACTTTTGCTACCACTGCTGCACCTGCACCATCACCAAACAATATACATGTGTTTCTATCACTGTAATCAGTAATTTTTGATAGAGCTTCTGCACCAATTACCAAAATATATTTTGCATTTCCAGCCTTGATAAATTTCTCTGCTATGCTTAATCCATAGATAAATCCTGAACATGCTGCGCTGATATCAAAAGCTGAAGCATTTATTGCGCCGATATTCTTTTGTACAATACATGCAGTGGAAGGAAAAAGCATATCCGGAGTTACTGTAGCCACAATAATCATATCTATGTCTTCTGGAGCAACATTTGCATCTTCTATGGCCTTCAATGCAGCATAAGTAGCCATATCAGAAGCAGCTATACAATCATCCGCTTTTCTTCTTTCTCGTATACCTGTTCTTGATACGATCCATTCATCACTGGTATCAAGCCTTTCTTCAAAATATCCATTGGTCAGTACTATATCAGGTAAATAGCTCCCTGTACCGATAATACCTGCTGCCCTTATTTCACTGTTCAACATCATTCACTCCTGTATCTTTTAAGTCCATTGCTATTCTATCTATACAGCCATTATCATAAAGCAATTTTGCCTGCCTTATAGCATTCTTTATTGCCCTACTGTCTGAACTTCCATGGGCTTTTATCATAATACCGTCAATACCTAAAAAAGGTGCACCACCATATTCTTTATAATCAAATCTCTTTTTAAAACTCTTAAAACTGTCCTTCAATAGCAAAGCACCAAATTTAGATTTGGTTGATTTCATCAGTTCTTCTTTCAACAGACTAAAAATTGTTGAAGCCAACCCTTCTGTATTTTTTAGGACCACATTTCCTGCAAATCCATCACATACCAATACATCACAAGCACCTGAGAATATATCCCTAGCTTCTACATTACCTACAAAGTTTAAGCTGCTGTTTTTTAACAACTCATAACTTTGCTTAGTCAAATCATTACCTTTGCCTTCTTCTGTTCCTACATTGAGCAATCCTACCCTTGGGGACAAAATCCCTTCAACTTTCTCCATATATATGGCTCCCATTATTGCAAACTGTAATAAATTCTTTGGCTTACAATCCATATTGGCACCAGCATCTATTAACATGCATACACCTTTTTCTGTTGGTAACAATGGTGCCAGAGCAGGTCTATCAATACCTTTTATCCTTCCTACTTTAAGAAGCGCCCCTGCTAGAAAGGCACCGGTGTTTCCCGCAGAAAGAAATGCATCGCACTCTCCATCTTTCACCATTTTTAAACCTACAACCATTGATGAATTCTTTTTCTGCTTAATAGCCTGAACAGGTGTATCTTCACCTGTAATTACTTCATCTGCATGTACAATATGTATTTTCCCTTTTGTTGGATTTACTCCATTCAAATATTTTTCAACTTCTTTTTCATTGCCTATCAAAAAAATCTCGATATCATATTCATTAGCTGTGTCAATACACCCTTCAACAACTGCTTTTGGTGCATTGTCACCACCCATGGCATCAATGGCAATCTTCATGTTCTACTCCTCCTTACGATTAAATGATACTAATATGAATTTTCCTCTGAATACCTCAATATTTTTCACTTTTATAAACACCCAAACAAAATATTTATTTCCTCTAGTTCTTACAACTTCGGCCTTTGCAATTAACTTATCCCCTGCAAAAACTGGGTTTTTGTATTTTATATTTGCTACACCTATTAAAGCAACATTAGCATCTATTACAGCAATTGCAAGTGATTCGGCCTGAGCAAAAATATGACTTCCTCTTACAACATTTGTCTTCTCAAAAGCCATGCTCATATCTGTCTCCAACAGAGATATGCCGCTAACTCCAAGATTAAGATCCAGCAATTCTCCAACTATTTCTTTTCCTGTAATTGATTTAACCTTGAGATGGTTATTCTCTGCTACATTCTTTATTCTTTCTCTTAGCTCAGGTATCCCTAATTCCAGACGATCCAACCTAATAGTCTGGATGCTTACATCAAAAAGTTCAGAAAGCTCTTCGTCTGTTAAAAAGGGATCTTCTTGGATTTTGTTCAAAAGAGCCTTCTGCCTTTCCCTTTTTCCCAGTCCCTTTTTCATATGGGTACCTCCTTATACTATCTAAATATAGTACCTGCTACTAATATCAAGTATATATCATAATCCTACTTCAATGCAAGAGTAAATTCAAAAAAAATAATAACAGCGGCATCTTTCCGCTGTTATATAAATTATTCTCCTACTTCTAAAACCGTTCTATTTTTATAATACCCACAGGATTTGCATACTCTATGAGGTAATTTGAGCTCATGGCATTGAGGGCACTCAACAAGTCCTGGCATATCAAGTTTCCAATTTGCTCTTCTTTTATCTCTTCTGGACTTAGAGATTTTTCTTTTAGGTAGACCCAATCTCAGCACCTCCTTATTATTTCTCAAGAAAGCTGCTCAATATCTGCAGCCTAGGATCAACTTCTTCAAACTTACAATTGCAATCATGAATGTTTTTATTCTTACCGCATTTAGGGCATAACCCCTTGCAGTCTGTTTTACATAGTGGTTTCATGGTCATTTGAGAAGCTATTTCATCTATCACTATACTATCCAGGGATATTGTATCTCCCTTGATCAGATACACATCTTCATCTGGCTTTTCAGAGGTTTTTACAAAAACATACTCGGCATCATAATCAGCTTCTTCATAAAACGAACCAAGACATCTGGAACAAGTTCTCAATATCTTTGTTCTAATATTAATACACACTCTGATTTTTCCTTCATAATTTACTGCATAACCTTGAACTTTTACAGGCTCTGTGATGCGTATCTTCTCTCCATAAAATTGAATATCTCTATTCTGAATATCTTCAAAAAAATAAAAATCCTTTTTAAAGCCTTCATTTTTCAAGATATCAGCTATATTTACTTCCATTAAACCACCTCAGCATAATTGACAGATTTTATTATACAAAGCAAAGTATGTTTTGTCAAGAAAAATTACTTTACCAAGCTGTTTAGATAATTTTAATAAATGGCAGGAAAACCTGCCATTTACTATAGTCTTTCAACGAGCTCCTTTGTATCTCTAGCAATCATAAGTTCCTCATTTGTAGGAATCAATAAAACTCTAACCTTTGACCCGTCTTTTGATATATCAACTTCTTTGCCTCTTACATTATTCTTCGCAGGATCTACTTCTACTCCTAAGAATTCAAGACCTTCGCAGATGGAAGCTCTCATGACATCTGAGTTCTCACCTAAACCTGCAGTAAATACTATGGCATCTATTCCCCCCATAGCTGCAGCATAAGCTCCAATATATTTCCTTACTCTATATGCAAATATCTTAAGAGCAAGTTCTGCCCTCTCATTTCCTTTTTCAGCAGCTTCTTCTATATCTCTGAAATCACTGCTTACGCCAGACACACCTAAAACACCTGACTGCTTATTAAGTAGTTTATCAACACCATTCAAATCTAGACCCTCTTTTTCGGCTACGAACTTAACAATGGCTGGATCCAAATCTCCACATCTTGTTCCCATTGCCAAACCTTCAAGAGGTGTAAAGCCCATGCTGGTATCTATTGATTTACCATGTTTCACAGCAGCAACACTAGCTCCGTTTCCAAGGTGACAAGTCACTATCTTCAAATCTTCAATATTTTTGCCTAGCATTGCAGCAGCTCTCTGAGATACATACTTATGAGAAGTTCCATGGAATCCATATCTTCTAACTCCATATTTCTCATATAATTCATAAGGAAGTGCGTATATGTAAGCTTCTTTTGGCATAGTTTGATGGAAAGCAGTATCAAATACTCCTACCATAGGTACTCCAGGCATTAATTGCTGGCATGCCTCTATACCTATAATGTTCGGCGGGTTATGTAAAGGAGCCAAATCAATACATTCTTTCAGTGCATTGATAACCTCTTCAGTAATAACAACTGAACAAGCAAACTTTTCGCCTGCGTGAACTACCCTATGTCCAACAGCATTTATCTCCTTCATGTCTTTTATGACACCATATTTCTCATGCATCAAAGCATCAATTACATTCTTTAATGCCTCTTTATGAGTAGGCATATCCGCTTCAATTACTACTTTATCCCCATTTTTTGGCTGGTGTTTCAATACAGAACCTTCTATTCCTATTCTTTCAACAAGGCCCTTCGCTTCAACTTCTTCATTTTCCATATTTATCAATTGATATTTCAGTGATGAACTACCACAATTGATGACAAATATCTTCATCATAATACCTCCTATTTATAAATATTCAACCATTATTCTTTTCTATATAAAACAATAATATCCTTCTTTTCTATCATAATTATTTTTTATTATAGTTTTTTTATGATAATATATATATGTATTTTTTCATTTTTACATATTTTTATCCCAAGGAGTGCTATATGAAGGTTTTAGGAATAGTTTCTGAATATAATCCATTTCACAATGGTCACAAATATCATCTTGAAATGTCTAAAAAGATATGCGATGCTCAATATTCTGTTGCTGTAATGAGTGGTAACTTCTTACAAAGAGGAACACCGGCTCTTTTTGACAAATGGACTAGAGCAAAAATGGCTGTATTGAATGGAGTAGACCTAGTCATAGAACTGCCAGTAATATACTCATGTCAGGTAGCTGAGATTTTCGCTTTTGGGGCTGTAAAGCTGTTTAACTATCTAGGTATTATAGACTACATAAGTTTTGGCAGCGAAAATGGCAATATAGATGACCTTTACAAAGTGGCATATACCTTATTAGATGAACCTGAATATATAAGAAACCAAATAAAAGATATGATGTCTAAAGGCATGACATATTCAAAAGCTTTAGGTCAAGTCTACAACAAGTATTACGAAAATATCCTTCAATATCCAAACAATGTATTGGGTATTGAGTATATTAAGTCCATAATATACCTTAACAGCTCAATTAAGCCTATAACAATAAAACGAGTTATGAACAATTACAACGATACAGATTTCACAGGCACCATATCGAGCGCAACAGCTATAAGAGAAGCTTTTAGGTCTAGTGAAAAAATGAATAGTATCAGGATGGCAACTCCAGATGTTACTTGGGATATAATGATGAATAACATTGAGAAAGGAAAAGGCCCTGTATTCTGGGAAAATTTTTCTGACACTCTTTTATATGAAATCAGAAGATCCAGTCATCATGATATTGAAAGATTACCGGAGATAAGAGAAGGACTCGAATATAGATTAAAAAAAGCCGGCAATATCTCTTCGTCTTTTGAAGAACTCATAACCAATATAAAAACCAAACGATATACAAGAACATCCTTGCAAAGAACCTTGTGTCATTTGCTTTTGGGCATTTATAAAGAAGATGTAAAAAAAGCTGTTATCCCACAATGCCCTATGTATATCAGAGTTTTAGCCTTAAATAGCAACGGAAGATATTTGCTTAAGGAAATAAAAAAAAATACTGACTTGCCTATAATAAATAAAGCTGCTGCTTTCAACCCTGATTCCTCTTATTTGAAAAGAGTCTTCGACTTAGATGTAATGGCAACTGATATATACAATCTGGGATACAGATACAATAGTTACAAAACAGCCGGTGAAGATTTCAGAACTTCTCCCTTTTATGCAGATTTGTTATAATATTCTTTTATTGCTTTATTTATCTTCGTCATTGCTTCCAATGCAGCTTTTTTGCCTTCTTCTACACAAAGCTCAACATTTGTAAAATCTAGGGGGTTAACATTTTTAATTACTGGGCTAATTACAATATAATCATCTGTCAGTTTATTCTCAAGGATTGTATTTTCCATGGTCTCTATGCTTTGCATAATAATATCGAATATGTTCTTAGGCTTGAAAATGCTTTGGTCCTTGCATACATCTACTGCAATTATTATATCTGCACCCATATCCTTTACAATGTTAGCTGGCACTCTTTCCACTACCCCACCATCTACCAATACCATGTCATCAATTTCCACTGGACAAAATATTCCTGGAATAGATGTGCTAGCTCTTATAGCTTTCCACAATGGGCCTTTGTCGAACACATACCTTTTAGAGTATGTCAGATCTGTTGCAACAATTCTAATAGGAATGTCTGCATCCTCTATATTCATATTTCTAGTAAGTATTCTAAATAGCTCTTCAGCCTTCTTTCCTGTCAAAATACCTTTTTTTGATACAGCAGGATCCATCCAAAGATCTGCTTTCATGTTTTTTGCCAATTTTATCATAATGTCCAAATCAATTCCGCATGCATATAAAGCTCCTATTATAGCCCCAATACTGCTTCCTGCAATGCAACAGGGTTTAATATTATTTTCTTCCAGAATCTTTAACACTCCCATATGAGCTAGTCCTTTTGAGGCTCCAGAACCTAACGCCAAACCAATTTTTGGCTCTTTTAACATAAGCTATTCACCTCCTTAATGATTTTTAAAAATAACTAGTATAGTTGAGTATCCAATTAATATAATATACTAACTTATATTTTGTTCAGGTGATGCTTTTATGAGAAAAAACTTCTCAGTGTATATCAATGCCCTAATTTTTATTTTTATAATTACCAGTATAATAACATATCCTCAAGAAACATTTAAGTCTTCATTAGAAGGCCTTAACTTATGGTTCAATGTAGTATGCCCTGCACTCCTTCCTTTTTTTATATGCACAGAAATTCTGATCGGATTAGGAGTGGTTAGTTTTATCGGCAGCATATTCAGACCTCTAATGAGTATTATATTCAACATCCCGGGAGAAGGTGCTTTTGCATTTGCAATGAGCATAGCTTCAGGTTATCCCGTTGGAGCCAAAATCGTTGCCAGCCTTAGAAGCAATAACCAGTGTACAAAGGTTGAAGCTCAAAGAATGATAAGCCTTTGCAGTACATCTGGACCTTTGTTTATAATTGGAGCTGTATCAGTAGGAATGTTAAAAAAACCGGAAATTGCATCTTTACTATTGTTATCCCACTATCTATCAGCAATCAGCTGCGGCTTCATTATGAAATTTTATAAAAAAGGAGAGAAATCAAGAAGTAGCACATCCATTACCAATCCTTTTAGAGAAATGATAAGACATAGAGAAAAGGATAACAGAAACATAGGTCAACTAATGGGAGATTCGGTAAAAAACGGGGTAAGTCTGGTTTTATTGGTCGGAGGTTACATAGTTATATTTTCAGTTATATCAAGGATAATAAAACTTACTGGATTATCAGCAACTATAGCTAATATCATAAATCTTCTACCTTTTATAAACATAAGAAACAGTGAAAATATTTCAATGATAATCACTGGGATTCTTGAAGTTACAAACGGTATAAATGCCTGCGCTTCATTGTATTTACCTGATATAGTGAAAGCTTCAATTGTAAGCTTTTTTATTGGGTTTGGGGGTATATCTATAAATGCGCAGGTATCCGGTGTAATTCAAAATACGGATATAAACTTCTTTATATACTTTCTTATGAAAATACTTCAAGGTACTTTTGCTGCACTATATACAGTACTTTTAAGCAAAATAGCCAATCTTCCTGCATTTAGTACTTATCCAATTTATCCAAGTTATCCTTCGCTGTCCTGGTATAGTACAATTATATTATCTTTTAAATTTCTATCCACATACTTATTTACTCTGTTTCTATTATCACTTATTATATATATTTTTTTATCATTGAAACCTCAAAAAAAATAAGCTGATATACAGCTTATTTTTAACTCTGCTGCCATCAGCTTTTATAATTTTTTAATTCTTCTCTGTTAGCGTTAATAGTAGCCAGAACCTTTTCTACCTTTGCCGATAATTCTACAAGTATATCATCAGCATAAGCTTTTGCTCCTAATCTTATTTTTTTTGCATCCTGCTGTGCAGCACTTATTATTTCCTTTGCCTGTTCATTTGCTCTCTTTGTAATTTCGCTTTCATCTATCATGCTCTTTATTCTTCTGTCAGCTTCTTGTCTTAAAATCTCAGATTCTTTTTCAGCTTCAGCCAGTATCCGTTGTCTTTCTTCTTTGATCTTTTGAAGCCTTTCATCGCATTCTTTTCTTATATTCTCTGCCTCTTTTTTAGCTTCAATTAATATTTTCTGCCTTTCTTCTTTGATCCATTGAGCTTGCTTCATTTCATCAGGAAGTTTGATTCTTATATCTTTAATTATATCCAGCAATTCTTCCTTGTTTACAACGACTTTAGAAGACAAAGGTAAATTTGATGCCTTTTCAATTATATCCTCTAAGGCATCTAACAAAAGCAAAACCTCCATTACATAACCCCCTGCTTATACTTTTTTATACAATTCCCTTTCTACTACCTCCGGTATCAAGCCTTTCACACATCCTCCAAATTTAGCTACTTCTTTCACTAAACTAGAACTTAAGTAGGAATACTTATTGCTTGTCATCATAAAAATCGTCTCTATTTCAGGGTTTAATTTTCTATTCATCAAAGCCATTTGAAACTCATATTCAAAATCGGATACAGCTCTTAAACCTTTTATTATAGTGTTAGCATTGTTTTTCTTTGCAAACTCAATTAATAAACCATCAAATGAAGCTATTTCAACATTTTTGATATTTTTACAACTTTCTTTCAGAAACTCCAATCTCTTTTCTACAGAAAAAAGCGGTGATTTATTACTATTGATAAGCACTGCTACTATAAGCTTATCAAATAACTTTGAAGCTCTCTCAATTATATCCAAATGTCCATTAGTAACCGGGTCAAAGCTTCCAGGATAAACTCCAATTTTCATTTTTTATCTCCCCATTCTAATTTTTGATACAATATAGCGATAGACTATTATTGCCATATTTTTTCTCTTTGAATTTTACCAAAACACCTGTTGTTTCAGGCATTATATCCTTGGAATCATGTTCAATAATGATTATCCCGTCCTCTGCCAGCAGTTTTCTCTCTAAAATTTTACCAGCTGCCTCCAAGGCTATGCCCATTTTATAGGGAGGATCTATAAAAATGATATCAAATTCTCTTCCTTGATTTGATAACCTTTCAATAGCTACAGAATAATCACTATGTATAACTTTTGTTTCATTTATAATATTGATTTTTTCTAGATTCTTCTTCAAAACTTTAATGCTATCAATACTTGCATCCACAAACACTACATCCCTTGCACCTCTGCTGTAAGCTTCTATACCCACGCCTCCGCTTCCTGCAAACAAATCTAAAAACCTGGAATCTATGACCTTATTTCCTAGAATGCTGAACAAAGCTTCTCTAACTTTGTCTGAAGTAGGTCTTATATTATCTGTATTTATACTCTCCAGTTTTCTTCCTTTTAAATCTCCTGCTATAATTCTCAATAGATATCCTCCTAAACATAATAACAACAATAATATTTTACCACAAAACCTATTTTTAGACAAAATATGATTTATTTAAGTGAATAAAAAACACTTAATTGCAAAATCTATAATTAGGGATATTAGTAATACACTATATTTCCCCATAGAGCTCTTCCTTCAATTTCTCCTCTCCCTATACTGGTGATTTATCACCAGTATTTTAATTTAATGCTATTTCTTCTGTTATTTTTGCGTATTCATCATCCAAATATTTCTCCAACTTATGGTAATCGCATTCTTTTATTTTATTTTGTCTATATAAATAGACGATGGCTTCTTTGGAGGTTTTAATAATTTCATGATCCTTTGATAAATCCACAAGCTTAAACTCTGGCAAACCATGCTGCTTTGTCCCTAATATTTCACCACTTCCTCTTGTCTCTAAATCCTTTTTTGCAATTAAAAAACCATCGTTAGTTTTTGTCATAAACTTAAGTCTATCTCTTACACTTTGACTATCAGAGTCAGATATAAGCACACAATAGGACTGATGACTTCCTCTTCCTACTCTTCCTCTCAACTGGTGAAGTTGAGCTAGTCCAAACCTTTCAGCATTCTCAATCAACATTATTGTGGCATTAGGCACATTGATTCCAACCTCAATAACCGTTGTTGATACAATTATATGGATTTCCCCATTTTTAAAGCTCTCCATGATCTTATCTTTATCTTCATTTTTCATCTTTCCATAAATAAGGCCGATGTTATAATCTTTAAAATAGCTTTTTTTTATGTTATCGCAATATTCTTTTGCAGAATTGATTTCCAACTTATCAGATTCTTCAACTAACGGACATACAATATATGCCTGTCGTCCTTCATCAATGTGTTTTTTTACAAAATTATAAAGTCTTTCTCTTTTATCAGATCCGATGAAATAAGTTTCAACTTTTTTCCTGTTTGGTGGAAGCTCATCTATAACCGATATATCCAAATCTCCATAAAGAACAAGTGATAATGTTCTGGGTATAGGAGTTGCACTCATAACCAACACATCAGGATTGACTCCTTTAGATTTTAATACTGCCCTTTGCCTTACTCCAAATCTATGCTGTTCATCGGTAATGACTAATCCTAAATTATTAAATTCTACACCATCACTCAATAATGCGTGAGTGCCAATAACGATATTAATCTTTCCATTATTGATGTTTTCCAGTACTTCTTTTTTCTGAGAAGTCTTCATGCTTCCTGTCAATAAAGCAACATTAATATCCTCCAGACCAAGCTCTATATATCCCTTTATTGTTTCAAAATGTTGAGCCGCTAATATTTCTGTTGGTGCCATCATGACACCTTGATAACCGCTCTTAACACAATTAAGCAATGCCAAAAATGCTATAACTGTTTTGCCTGATCCTACATCGCCCTGAATCAATCGATTCATAACCTTTGGTTTACTCATATCCGTTAGAACTTCTTCCAAAACCCTTTGCTGCGCACCTGTTAGTTTATATGGAAGCTTTGAAACAAAAGCCTTTACTTCCTCTGTGGCTCTAAATTCTATTCCTGTATCCTGATCAGTAGAAATACCCCTAAGCCTAATTATATAGGATTGTAAAAAAAAGACCTCCTGGAACTTTAATCTCCTCAAGGCAAGCTGCAAATTCTTTTGAGTATCTGGAAAATGAATGTTCCTCAATGAAAAATTAATTTCTGCTATCTTGAATTTAGTTCTGAAATCAGAAGGAAAAACCTCTTCAATTGTGTTATCGATATACTCTAAAGCATAATAAACTGCTTTTCTCATTTCTTTTTGGCTTAAACCTTCAGTCAATCCATACTCAGGTACAATTCGAAATGCATTTATATTATTTGATGATATCTTTTCATACTCAGGACATTCCATAGAAATATAATTATTAATTAAACTTGTCTTTCCAGAAAAAATGATGGTATCGCCAGGCTTAAATAAAGCTTTAGCATATTTATTATTATAGAAAATAATGACAAGAGAGCCTGTCCCATCACTTACCACATATTTAGTTATAAGGAGACCTTTTTTGCTTCTGGATTCTGTTGCTTTTGCCTGTATGGTTCCTTTAATGTTATAAAATTCATCAGGCATCAGATCTCTAATATTCGTTATGATGCTTTTATCCTTATATCGTTTTGGGAAATAATAAACTAAGTCACCTATGGTTCTTATGCCAAGCTTTAACAGTAATTTTGCTTTAAAGCTACCTATTCCCTTTAAAACCTGAACATTTTCATCTAATTTGTTCATTTTGATACCCCATCATAGATTCATTTCACATAAAATGCGTAAATTCTATTAAATTTACGCATTTTGTTGATATATTTTATTCAACAGATAAAATATAATAATACAATGGTTGTCCTCCATAATGCATTTCTATATCACATTCCTCATAGCGTCCTCGAATATCTTCTTCCAGCTTCAAAGCCTCTTCTTCACTTACATCGTTGCCATAATATACAGTTATCAAAGAAGCATCTTCATCTATCATGGCATCCATTACCTTATATATTACATCTTTCATATCTTCCCCAACAGCATTTATCTTTCCATCTGTAATACCTAGATAGTTTCCTTCTTCAATATCAACCCCATCAAAATTGGAATTCCTTACTGCATAAGTTATAAGGCCAGTCTTCACTTCACTTATAGCCTTATTAATCTTCTTTTCATTTTCTTCAATTGATTTCTCAACATCTAGTGCCATTAAAGCGCTTATTCCCTGAGGTATAGATTTGGTAGGTATAACAGTTATATTCTTATTCGATATAGATTTTGCTTGGTTTGCTGCCAAAACTATATTACTATTATTAGGTAGTATTATTATATTTTCCGCATTTATTCTATCAACACTTTTTAATATGTCTTCTGTGCTTGGGTTCATGGTCTGTCCGCCTTCAATTATTTCATCAGCTCCCAAATCCTTAAAAATTCTAGATATTCCCGAACCCATAGCTACAGCAACTACTCCATAATTCTTTAGTTCCTCATTGGTTTTTCTTTCTTCCTCATTCAGTAAGAGTTCTTGATGCTGCTCTCTCATATTATCGATTTTAATTTTAGATAAATAACCAAATCGCAAAGCTTCTTCAATAACAGTTCCTGGGTTGTTTGTGTGGATATGAACCTTTATTAGATTTTCATCCCCTACAACTACTATCGAATCTCCAATATCTATTACTTTCTTTTTAAACTCTTCAGGATTTAAATCTTTACCTTTAATAAAAAATTCAGTGCAATAACCAAAGACTATGTCATCATCATAAACAGGTTTAGCAGTTTCAACTTCAACCTCTACTACAGGAACCTCTGCTAACTGTATTACTTCTTTTGTCACAAGATAATGATGCATGCCTTTAAGAATAAATATAAGACCTTTTCCTCCTGCATCTACAACTCCTGCCTGTTTTAAGATAGGAAGCATTTCAGGAGTTTTGTTTAATGTTTCATTGGCTTTTTCAATAATCTTGCCCAGTAATTCTGCTGTGTTCGGAGTGCTCTTTGCTATCTTTAGACCAAACTCTGCTCCCTCTCTTATTACAGTAAGTATAGTTCCTTCAGTTGGCTTCATTACAGCCTTATATGCTGTATTGCAGCCTTCCATTATTGCATTGGCTAAAGCCACCGAATCAATTTCCTTCACATTCTTTAATCCTTTTGCAAATCCCCTAAATATCTGAGACAGTATTACTCCTGAATTACCTCTGGCTCCCATAAGGGAGCCGTTTGCTGCTGAATCTGCCACCAAACTTACTTCTAGATCTTCACATTTATTTATTTCTTTTACTGCTGAGTTCATAGTCAATGACATATTAGTGCCTGTATCACCATCAGGTACTGGAAATACATTTAGTGAATTTACTATATTTTTATTATTCTCAAGGTTGTTAGCACCTGAAATTATCATATTTTTCAGATGCATACCTTGTATTACTTCTCTATGTATGTCTGACAAAGTTTGAACCTCCTTAATAGAGCTATACTCTAACTCCTTGTACATTAATATTTACCTTTTTTACTTTTAATCCTGTTAAGTTTTCTAATGTATACTTTACTTTACTAATAATATTGTCTGCAACAACAGATATTTTTGTACCAAACTCAACGATAATATATAAATCTATTATTATTTCCTCACCATCAGAAGACACTTTTACTCCTTTGCTGAGGTTATCTTTTTTCAATAACTCAACTATACCATCTTTAGCACTTTTTGACGCCATACCTACTATGCCATAGCATTCAGTGGTAGCTAATCCGGCTAAGGAAGCTAAAACATCATCAGATATATTAATTTCTCCAAAATCTGTTCTCATTTTACCTGGCATTATTATATCGCCTCCTGCTTTTTAAATATATTTTATAATAATGTAAGTGATTGTGCAAGCAATTACAGTAACTCCCTATTTCAAAGGGATTAAGATACTCCTTCTTCATAATTCTTAATCAATTTGGTATTTAATATCAGAGAAATCTTTTATCCATTACATTATATAATTATTTCCTATAACAAATAATATTAATTAATATCAGTTGGTTTTTTAAGTAAATATTTTTTTGTATTATTGCCTTTATTATAGTATATGTGTTAAAATAATAATGTTTTATGTGAAAGTAATCTACCGAAGGAGGTGTGCATATATGGCTAGACATTGTGAAGTGTGCGGTAAAGGTATGATTTCAGGCAATCAAGTAAGTCATTCAAACAGACACAGCAGGAGAGTTTGGCTTCCTAACATCAGAACTGTAAGAGCTATAGTTAACGGTACTCCTAAGAGAATCCATGTTTGTACCAGATGCTTAAGATCTGGAAAAGTTCAAAGAGCTATATAGTATTTAAAACATTTATATTAAAATGAAATGAATTTACTGAGCAACACCCCTTTGGTGGAGTATTAGCTCAGTAAAGAGCAGAGGAAAGGTTTCAATGGAGACCTTTCTTAATTTTTATATAGATATATTCCAACATAGATTAAAGCAATGGCTGACAGCAATATCCAACCCATAAGAGGCATAGTTACCGCTAATAAAATACCTAATCCAATAGAAAAAACCAATAACCCAGCAACTTTTTTCTTCTTATAGCTCATACTATACCTCCTATCTACTTAAATATTGAAATGTAAACAAGATAGCATATTGAAGCAATAAAAAAAATTACTATGATATACCAAGCCCACAAAGGCATCATCCTTACCAAAATAATAACTGCCAATAATATGCACATGATTCCAGCGAATTTTCTATAGGAATACCCCATATAAACTCCTCCAAATAAAAATACCTCTATACTAATATATAATACTCGTATAGAGATATTTATGTTACTCAATCTCGCGATTTTATTACTAATAAATAACCGCTTTTTATACTTATATGTACTTTTTTTTCTTTAAATTCATTGCTTGTTCCATATGGGTCACCAAATTCCATTACAGCATCATTCAATTCATATTTAGCACCATTAATGCATATACCTTCAACTCTTGGAGTAAAAGGTATTACAGAAAAATATTCTCCTGGTTTTCCCGATATAGTAATTTCCCTATCTATCAAAAATATTTCATTCTGCTTATCAGCAATGTACATTTTTACTCCTCGATCGATACCAATTTTAAGCAATGATATGTTTGCCAAAGTATGATCCAATCTATTGCCTGTAGCACCTAAGATCACAATTTCATCCGAAAAATCCAGAGCTTTCAAAATGCAAATATGGCTATCAGTTTTATCTTTTTCTATTGGATGTTTTTCAACTTTTATTCCTTTATTTTTATAGTACTCTAGATATTCACTGCTTGATGAATCAAAATCACCTATAATAATATCCGGATCTATTCCCATTGCATAGGTATGTCTGGTACCGCCATCTGCACATATAACATAATCCGCAGATTGTATTACCTTAGTTGAGTAGCTATAATCAGTTATTTCACCATTGCAGATTATTACAGTCTTCATTTATCTTCATCTGCTTTCTTCATAAGCCTGATAGTCTCTTTCACATTTTCAGATCTAAATATGGCAGACCCTGACACAATGACTTCTGCCCCACAATCACATACTTTTTTAATATTGCTCAACCCAATTCCTCCATCTACCTGAATTGGTATACTTTTATTTTTTTTCAACAAATACTCTTTTAACAAGGATATTTTTTCATAGATTGCCGGTATAAACTCTTGTCCACCAAATCCAGGATTTACAGACATAATAAGTATCATATCTATATCATCCAATAAATGTTCTATAACATTAATAGGTGTAGCTGGATTTAATGCTAAACTAGCTTTTATTCCTTCACTCTTTATCATCTGCAAAAGTCTATGCAAATGTCTTGAAGCTTCTGCATGTACGCTTATAATATCTGCCCCTGCATCAGCAAAATCCTTGATATATGATTCTGGTTTTTCTATCATCAGATGGACATCAAAAATCAAACCAGATACTTTTCTCAAGCTTTTGACTACAGGAGCTCCTATAGTTATATTAGGTACAAAGTGACCATCCATAACGTCAATGTGAAGCATATCAGCACCTGCATCTTCAACAGCTTTTATGTCTGAAACCAAATTTGCAAAATTGGCAGATAATATGGATGGGGCTATTTTAATCAATTTAATACCTCCTATTTTTCATCAAATCACATAACATCTGTATATAATGTTCATATCGCATAGGATTTATATTGCCTTTTTCCAAAGCTTTTTTTACTCCACATTCCGGTTCCTTATAATGCATGCAAGAGGGGTATCTACAGTTCACATGCTTTTGAAACTCGGGAAACAAATATTGCAATTCTTCTTCCTTAATGTCTACCAGATCAAAAGAAGTAAAGCCCGGTGTATCAACTACCATTCCTCCAGAAATCAGCTTTATAAGCTCTGCATGCCGTGTTGTATGTGTGCCTCTTTCAGTTTTACGACTCAGATCACCTGTTTTCAAAGACAACCCCGGGCTAATGGAATTAAGAAGTGAAGATTTTCCTGCTCCTGATGGTCCAGCAAATACTGAAACTTTTCCTTTTAATTTATTCTTCAGTTCATCTATGCCTATATTTTTTAATGAACTGGTGCAAATATAATCATAAGGCACACTGGAAAGCATATCAATAATAGGTTGTACTTCATTGTTTTCATCTAAATCGATTTTATTTAGGCAAACCACCACATTTACCCCTACATATTCACTATAAACCAAGAACTTTTCTAGTAAACCTATATTAATATCAGGCCTTTTAATGGCAAATACAATTATTACCTGGTCAATATTAGCCACCAATGGTCTTTGCAATTGATTTCTTCTTTCATGTATATTGAGAATATAGCCTTGTTTTGAGCTGTCATTTATCTCTATATCAACTATATCTCCAACAAGAGGTATAATTTTGTCCTTTCTGAATCTTCCTCTTGCTCTGCACTCATATACATGCTCGCCTGTATCTACATAATAGAAGCCACCAATGCCTTTAATAATAGTGCCTGATATCATACATCATCCTCCGCTAAAATTTATAAACTGTGCTATCATGGAAACTGTTATTTATATATACTTCAAACAATACTTCACCGGTACCGTTTACTTCTATCTTCAAAGGACTATCTGCAGGTGTATGAGTATTCTCATAAATCAAGGAACTCTTGTCACCTTCTATCTTGAATATAGTGACTTTCATGCTGTCCAGGTTTTTAGGCAAATCTACATTTAGATATGTCTTTTTCGCAGGTTCTTCTTTTGGTCCTTTGCTTATAACAAAATCAACTACACTTTTTTTGCTGACTTCAGTGCCTGGCTTAGGAGTTTGATTTATTACTTTCCCCTTAGGAACAGTATCATTATAGTCTTCAGTTATATTACCTAAAATTAAATCTAGAACTATAAGCTGTTTTTTTACTTCTTCAATATCCGTTCCAGTAAAATCAGTCATAAAGAACTTTTCCGGTCCTCCACTGATTACATAATCAACTTTAGTACCTTCATCAACGCTTAATCCTGCTGCAATACTTTGTCTTATTACAACACCACTGGGATATTGACTGTATTCCTGTGAGACCTCCCCTTCCTCAAGTCCAACGCTTTCTAATATTATATCAACTTCATCATAATTCTTACCTACAATAGAAGGAACCTCCACCTTTTTTGGACCTTTACTTACAATAACCCTAACTGGATTTGTAACCTTATTTTGAGTATCAGGTTTGGGATCCTGCATAACAATATAACCTTCAGGCACATCTTTGTTAAATACTCTTTCTTCAGCAACATCCATCACAAGTCCCAAAGCTTCTAACTCTCTTCGAGCATCTTCTTCGCTTTTACCAATTATATTAGGTACTTTTACAACCTTAACATTGAAAAGATTGTTAATAAACATATACCCTCCAAAGATCAATATGGCTAAAAACAATCCCGACAATATAGCAATTATAGTAATTTTTTTATTGGTAGTGGATTTTTTTGGTTTCTCTTTTTTCTTCTTTTCTGCCTCTAATTTTTCCTTAACATCTATATATTTTATCGGTTCGATTACCTTTGTGTTCTCATCCAAGACCTTATTCTTTTTTACAAAATCTCCATTAGGCATTATCAGGGATTGCTTTAGATCATCGATTATTTCAGAAACGCTGTTATACCTTTGACTAACATCTTTTTCCATAGCCTTCATTATTATATCTTCTAAGCTTTTGGGAATTTTGCTATTTATTGACCTTGGCCTTTCAGGTTCTTCCTGTATATGCTTCAAAGCAACGGATATAGGAGTTTCTCCTTCAAAAGGAATCCTTCCTGTTACCAGCTCATACATTACTACACCTAGAGAATAAATATCCGACTTTTCATCAGTATATCCTCCTCGAGCTTGCTCCGGAGAAAAATAGTGTACAGATCCGATAATATTTCCTGTATTCGTAATGGTTGATGATGAAACAGCTCTGGCAATACCAAAATCTGTAACTTTTACAGTACCATCTTCTCTAATCATAATATTATGAGATTTAATATCTCTGTGAACAATATGATTTGTATGTGCATGCTCCAAAGCTGAAGCTATTTGCAAAGAAATGTTAGTAGCATATTCAATCCCTAAAGCTCCTTTTGACTTAATCAGCTCTTTTAATGTTTGGCCTTTTATATATTCCATAACTATGTAATATATATCATCTTCCATTCCAACATCATAAATGCTGACAATGTTAGGATGAGACAAGCTTGCTGCAGCTTGTGACTCTCTTTTGAACTTTTTTATAAACTCTTCATCTCCTGTAAACTCAGATCTAAGTATCTTAACTGCTACATATCTATTAAGCAAACGACATTTGGCTTTATATACAAGTGCCATGCCTCCGCCGCCAATTTTCTCCAGTATTTCATATCTTCCCCCGAGCACTTTACCTATCAATATTGTCACCCCCTAACTCCACTTCAATTACCACTACTGTTATATTGTCGAGGCCTCCGTTGATATTTGCTCTTTTTATAAGTTCGTTGCAAACTGTCTTATACTCCTTTACACTTATTATAGTTTCCAATATTTCATCATCAGAAAGCATGTTAGACAGACCATCTGTGCATATTAAAATAAAGTCTCCATTACTTACAGTAATATCCTTAATATCTACTTCTAAATCCCTTGATGTTCCTAATGCTCTTGTTATTAAATTCTTTTGGGGATGGTGACTTGCTTCCTCAGGCTTAATGGTCCCATTCTTTATTAATTCAGCAACATATGAGTGATCTTCCGTTACCTTTGATATCTTATCATTCTTTATTAAATACATTCTGCTGTCTCCCACATGTCCTATAATCAAACTGTTACCAATAATCAAAGCTAATGTTAGAGTCGTGCCCATGCCTGAACACGCAATATTCTCTTTTGAAAGGTTATATACAGATTCATTAGCATATAAAAACGCATCTCTTACCAGATTTTTATAGTCTTCTGTTTTATAATGGCTACAATCTTGCAAAGCTTTTTCCATAAAGTTTCTTACTTCAGATACAGCCATTTTGCTTGCTATTTCCCCTGCATTATGTCCACCCATTCCATCTGCTACTATACATAAATAAGGTTTACCATATTCATAGTTTTCTTGGCAATAGAAAAAATCCTCATTAACCTTTCTCACTAATCCAATATGAGAAACTCCATACGACCTCATTTAAACACCTCTATTTCTAACCTAAATAGGTTTTAGGCATAAACATACTTAAAAATTTTTATTTCGACATATTAATAAAAACTCCTTTATTCTATAGATTATATCACTAAATTTTATCATTTTCTTCAATAAAATGATTTTTTCTTAATTGTCCACATGCACCTTGAATATCAGAGCCCAACTCTCTTCTCAAAGTTACTTGAATACCGCTTTCTTCAATTATTTTCTTAAACTCTTCAATGCTGCAATGTTCTGACCTCTCATATACTTTACCTTCTACTGGATTTATAGGAATTAGATTGACGTGGCAAAGTTTACCTTTTAATAATTTTACTAGAGCTTTCGCGTCATCCTTTCTGTCGTTTATATCTCTGATTAAAGCGTATTCAAAAGTAATCCTTCTATTAGTTTTGTTAATATAATAATCACATGCTTTCATCAATTCTTCAATGTTATATTTTCTGTTTATTGGCATCAGACTGCTTCTTACTTCATCAATAGCACTGTGTAATGATATTGCCAAATTACACTGTAGATTTTCATCTGTAAAGCTATAAATCTTGGGTACTATACCTGATGTAGATATTGTAATATGTCTCATTCCTATATTCATGCCTTCCTTATGATTTATGATTCTAAGAAATTTCATCAATTCATCATAATTATCAAAAGGTTCTCCTATACCCATTACTACGATATTGGATATCTTTACTCCATTTTCTCTCTCAGTGGCCATTACTTCTTCAATTATTTCACCGGAGCTTAGAGATCTAACCAAACCGCCTTCCGTTGAAGCACAGAAACTGCAATTCATCCTACAGCCTACTTGACTTGATATACATATGGAATAACCATGCTTGTATTTCATCAAAACACATTCGACAGCACTTTTATCATGCAAGCCTAGCAGCAATTTTATAGTCCCATCCTTTGATTGTTGCTTTTCAATCAATAATGATCTGCCAATATAGTAATTCTCCTTTAAAAACTCAATAATTTTCTTAGGCAGATTTTTCATATTTTCAAAGCTTTCCACATCTTTGTATATCCATTTAAAAATTTGAGTTGCTCTAAACTTTGGAAATCCATTTTGAACAACTATTTCTTCCAATTCTTCCATGGTTAAATCCTTAATATTTTTCTTTTCCATCATCCCACTCCATCATCTTTTCTTAATTCTGGCAATAAAAAAGCCGTCAGTATTATGAACATTGGGATATAGCTCCAAGAATCCTTCTTCCGCATTGGGAGCATACAGATTCTGGGGAATCAAGCTTTTTATGTTGTCCAGATAAAAATCACTATTACTAGCCAAAAAATTCCTCACAATATCCATGTTTTCTTTTTTATTTAGAGTGCATGTGCTATATAATAGCACTCCTCCCTTTTTCAGATATTTTGAAGCATTTTCCAATATTCTATACTGTAACTTAGGCAATTCATGTAAATCAGCAGGCTTTTTCTTCCACCTTATATCCGTTTTTCGCCTTAACAGGCCAAGTCCGCTGCAAGGTGCATCTACCAATACACCGTCTGCCTTACATAAGTAACTTTCATCAATATCTTTAGCATCAAACAATTGGGTTTCAATAATATTGATACCTAGCCTATTGCTATTTTTATTTATTAGTTCCAGTTTATGTTCATGTATGTCCCTACAAACAATAAATCCTTCATTATTCATTAATTCTGCCATATGAGCTGCTTTCCCTCCAGGTGCACTGCATACATCAATTATCCTCCAACCTGGCTTAGGATTCATAATCTTGCCCACAAGCATGGAACTCTCATCTTGAACAGAAAAATAACCTTTTTTAAATATTTCAAGATTCTCAATAGAAGATGTACCTCTAATATTTATAGCCTCTTCGTTATATAATCCTTCCCTGTATGTAATACCTGATGCTTTAAGATGTTGCAACAGTTCTTCTTTTGTTGTCTTCAATCTGTTTAATCTTATAATAAAAGGCGGCACTTGGTTATTTCCTATCATAAGCTCCTCTGCAAATTCTACTCCATAATCCCTTAACCAGATTTCTACCAACCATTTAGGATGAGAATATCTTACAGACAAGAATTGACTCAAATCACTTTTATCAGGATATCCAATTTTTTCTTTGCTTCTTACAACACTTCTAAGCAATCCATTGACAAACTTAGAGGAGCCAAAGCTGCTATATTTTTTGGCCAGTTCAACACTTTCGTTGCAGACAGCTGAATCAGGAATCTTATCAAGAAACATAATCTGATATATTCCACATCTTAAAATATTTTTTATACTTGAATCCATTTTTTCTAGTTTTATATTTGAAAACTTCTTTATAATCCAATCTATATATATCAAGTTTCTGAGAGTTCCGTTAACTATTTCAGTAACTAAAGCTTTATCTAGCTTTTCCAGGTTCGAATTATTCAGCCTTTTCCTTATCTCAATATTGGAATAGGCATCCTTCGTAATAATATTATTAAGAATCAAATAAGCTTCTTCTCTTGCCCAGTTTTTATCCATATATTCTACTCCTCGTTAAAAAACTGATAGCAAAGCTATCAGTCTTGTCTTCTTCCTCTGATTAATAAAAGTCTAAGCAACTGCAATATTGCAGTTACAGTGGCTGCCACATATGTAAGAGCAGCTGCTGATAAAACTTTTTTTGCACCATAAACTTCGTCTCTTGCAACCAAACCATAATCTTCTAATGCAATTATTGCTCTTCTGCTGGCATTATATTCAACTGGAAGTGTAATAATTTGAAATAATACTACGGCGCTAAAGAAATAAATCCCTAATGTAAACAATTGCATCATATTCAATACTAAACCAATAAATATTAAAAACCAAGCTGCTTGTGAACCAAATGAAGCAATTGGAGCTATTGTATTTCTTATGGTTAAAGGTGTATAATCTTCACTATGTTGAATGGCATGGCCACATTCATGAGCAGCAACTCCTGCAGAAGCCAGTGAAGTTCCATTATAAACATCACGAGATAAGCGAAGTACTTTGCTTCGCGGATCATAATGATCCGTCAACTGGCCTCCCACCATCTCTATCCTAACACTGTTAAGTCCATTTGCATCTAAAATCCTTCTGGCTACTTCGTAACCAGTATATCCGTAACTGTTTCTCACTCTCAAAAATTTATTGAATGTAGAAGTTATTTTTGTCTGAGCATAAAATGCAAAGATCATACCTGGTATAAGCAAGATGTATGTCGGATCGTATCCATATCCATAGTACATGATTACCCCTCCTCAACCTAAAATGGTATTCTTTTCTATAGAATGGCCTCTTAAATAAGCCCCAACATCCATTCTCTTTTGATTTTCAAACTGGATCTCTCTAATACATAAAAATCCTTTTCCACAGCTGATAACTATGTTATCTTTATTGACCTCAGTAATTATCCCATATTCTTTATTCTCATTTTCTTCATCTATAATATCTGCCTTAAAGATCTTGAACATTTTTCCATTGTAATAAGAAAAAGCCCCAGGCCATGGATATGTGCCTCTAATTAAATTTTTAATTCGTTTTGAACTCCAAGACCAATCAATTTTTCCCGTGTCCTTTTTCAACATGGGAGCATAAGTTGCTTCGTCGTTGTTCTGCTTTACTCTTATTATATTACCATTACTTATATTTTCCAGCGTTTCAATCAACACTTCTGCACCCATTATGGAAAGTTTGTCGTGAAGTTCTTGAGCATTCATATCATCATCTATGCCTATTTCCCTTTTTAAAATCATATCACCGGTATCTAACCCAACATCCATATACATTGTTGTTACACCTGTCACTTTATCTCCATTTATGATGCTCCAATTAATAGGTGCAGCTCCCCTCAACTTAGGAAGCAATGACGCATGAACATTTATACATCCCAAAGAAGGTATGTCCAATATCTCCTTGGACAATATCTGCCCAAAGGCCACCACAACTATAGCATCTGGTTTTAGTTCCCTAAGCGTTTCTACAAAATCAGGCGTCTTTATTTTCTCAGGCTGATAAACCTGAAGACCCATTTCCAATGCCGCAGTCTTCACAGGAGGATAAACCAACTTATTTCCTCTTCCTTTTGGCCTGTCAGGTTGAACTACTACTCCACATACTTCATGACCATTATTTTGCAGTGCTCTTAAACAAGGTACTGCAAAATCTGGCGTACCCATAAACACTATCCTCATATTAATCTCTTCCTTGTTCATTAATACTTATAGCTTTATCTATAAATAGTATTCCATTTAAATGGTCTATTTCATGACACAAAGCAACAGCTAATAAATCTTCCCCTGTTATTTCGAAGGTTTCTCCCTTTCTGTTGAGAGCTCTAACTATTACTTTCTTAGGCCTTTTCACTATTCCGGATTTTCCAGGGATGCTCAAACACCCTTCTTCTCTCTGCTGTTCACCGCTTTCATAAACAATAACAGGGTTTATCAACTCAATTAAACCTTCTCCAATATCTATTACAACAACCCTTCTCAGAATTCCTACCTGAGGAGCAGCCAATCCCACTCCGTCTGCAGCTCTCATGGTCTCCGCCATATCATCCAACAATGTTAAGATTCTATCATCAATTTTTTCTACCTTCTTTGAAACTTTTCTTAATATTTCATCTGAATCCTTTCTTATAGCTCTAATAGCCATCATATTCCTCCTATCATATACCTTAACATTACTATAGCATATTTAATGGATTGATATCCATACTTATACCTATTTCATTAAAATTTAGTAAATTTAAATTATAGAAGTTTTTCATTATCTCCAATAATTTACCTTCTTCATCTGCCTTTAATACCAATTGCCATCTATGCCTGTTGTTTATCTTCGATAACGGTGCTGGAGAAGGCCCCCATATTTCTATATCATTTCTATCACAAGTTAAATCCTTTATTAAGCAACCTATATCTTTGGCAGCCTTTATAACCTTATCTTCCTTATATCCACTTATGATAACATGACATAGATGAGAAAATGGAGGGTAATTCATCTCCTTTCTTAATTTAATTTCATCCTCATAGAATCCCACATAATCATGTTTTTTTGCATGCAATAAACTGTAATGGTCTGGAGAATAAGTCTGTACGATAACTTTTCCAGCCTTATCTCCTCTTCCTGCTCTACCGGAAGATTGAGTCACCATCTGAAAAGTCCTTTCAGCGGATCTGAAATCCGGCAAATTCAAGTAAGTATCAGAGGTTATTATGCCTACCAATGTTACATCCGGAAAATCATGACCTTTTCCGATCATTTGAGTACCAATAAGTACATTAGCCTCCTTGTTTCTGAACTTTTCCAATATTATCTTATATGAATTTTTCTTAGTTGTGGTATCTGCATCCATCCTCAATATGTCAGATCGTCTAAAAGTTTTTATAAATTCCTGTTCCACTCTTTGTGTTCCTATACCAAAGTATTTTATATACTTACTTTTACAACTTGGACATTCCGTAGGGTTTACTCTGGAATAACCACAATAATGACATGATAAGAAATTACCTTTAGCATGGTAAGTCAATGATATATTGCAATTAGGACATTTAGCAACATAACCACAACTCCTGCAGGAAACAAATGTAGAATAACCTCTTCTGTTAAGAAATAGTATCAGTTGATCATTATTTAATAATGCATTATTGATCTCCTGAAAAAGTCTATTGCTGAAAATACTCTTATTTCCTGCCTTCAACTCTTCTCTCATATCTACAATTTCTATATCAGGCAAGCTTCTATTGTTAACCCTGTTATTAATTGAAACCAATCTCATATTATCAAGATGGTTTACAGCTTTATAATAACTTTCTATAGAAGGGGTGGCAGAACCTAGCAATAAGTTTGATCCTTCAATTTCACATCTCTTCATCGCTACTTCTCTTGTATCATATTTAGGTCTGGTCTCTGATTTATAGGTACTTTCATGCTCTTCATCTATTATTATTATTCCCAAGTTTTTAAAAGGTGCAAATATGGCAGACCTTGCACCAATAGCTACCTTTGCCTTTCCTTCGGCTATTCTTCTCCATTCATCATATTTTTCACCATTGGAGAGACCACTATGCAATACTGCAACTGTATTGCCAAATCTGCTTATAAAACGCCTAATCATCTGAGGTGTCAAAGATATTTCGGGAACAAGCACGATTCCTTCTTTTCCCTTTCGCAACTCTTCTTCAATCAACTGAAGATAAATTTCTGTCTTTCCGCTTCCTGTAACTCCATGGAGAAGAACATATTTACCTGCAGAAAAATGACTATTTATTTCCCTTATAGCCCTTTGCTGTTCATCCGTCAATATTTTTTTACTTTCGGGAGATACTTCTTCTTGTTTTAGTCTATAGGCCTCCCTTTCTTCTACTCTTATGTAACCTTTCTTTAGCAAACTGTTGATCGTATCTTGACTAATATCATATTCCTTTTTCAACATTGAAAGACTTATTCCCGGATTGTTTAATACCACATCCATTAACACACTTTGCTTTTTTGCAGCAGAGGATATTTGTATACTTTCTATATTGCTCGGATAAACAAATTTTTCATATTTTATACTTTCCTGCTTTTTTATAAATTGCTTTTTCTTTAATATATTAAGCTTTACAAGTTTCCTTAGTGCATTGTCCAACTGATTATCATTAAAGTTATCACGCAATTCTTCCTTAAGGGCACTACCTCCATTATCCTCTATGAACTCTACAATCTCTAGAAGCACTTCAGGACATCCTTCTTTCAACAGCTCCATTGAGTTATTGTAATTGCTCAGCTCATAAACATAGGTATTTTTGATTCGTATATTCGCAGGAAGAACACTATGGATGGCTTCAATGTAATAACATAAATATTTTTCACGAATCCAAGCAATCAACTCTATCATTTTTGTAGATAAAAATTTTTCATTGCTAGTCAAGCTTATTATGGATTTTAGTTTGCTCATATCAAAATCTATGCTATCTTTTATTCCCACCACATAACCTTCCACTTTTTTATTTGATATGCCGAAGGGCACTATTACTCTGTGTCCTACATCTATTTCCAAATCATCTGGTACCAGATAGCTATATATCCTATCTGTCTCTTTACATTTATTATCAACTATGACTTGAGCAATTCTTAAACTTTTCAAATACCTCACTTCCCTTCGACATCCAATGGTTTAAATTTGACTCATGAGCAAAATAAAGCGCACTAGGTACGCTTTATTTCAATTATTCTATCTAATATTTCATCTGCCAATTGAAGCTTTGTCATCTTAGGCAGTTCTTCTACAACTCCGTTTTTATGGATTATCTTGACCACATTGGTATCAGAAGCAAAACCCGCTCCTTCAGTAAATAAATCATTTGCTACAATAAAATCAAGATTCTTTTTTGTTACTTTCTCCTTGGCATTTTCAATAAGATTCTGTGTCTCCATTGCAAATCCAACTAACACCTTGTCGCCTTTTATTTTTCCGAGTTCATATAATATATCCGGATTCTTCACAAGCTCAATTGTAAGGCTTTCCCCGCTCTTTTTTATTTTATGGTCATGAACCGTTGCAGGTGCATAATCTGCAACGGCAGCACTTTTAATTATTATCTGTGCCTCATCAAAATGTTCCATTATTTTGCTTTGCATATCCTTTGCTGAGCTGACAGGAATCATAATTACTCCATCAGGAGCCTTCAATGCTGTAGGACCTGATATAAGATAGACCTTAGCCCCTCTTTCAGCAGCCTTTTCAGCAACGGCATAGCCCATTTTACCGGTAGAATGGTTTGATATGAATCTAACCGGATCAATGGCTTCTCTCGTAGGACCTGCAGTAACAATTACTGTTTTACCTTCAAAATCTCTTTTTTTATCAAGTAGCCTGTTTATATAATCTACTATGTCCTCAGGCTCAGCCATCTTGCCTTTACCAATATCTCCACATGCCAGCCTGCCCTCTCCTGGTTCTATAAACTTATATCCTAACTCTTTCAATTTCTCTATATTTGATTGTACTATGTTATTTGCATACATGTTGCAGTTCATAGCAGGTGCAAAAACAACAGGAGCCTTTGTAGCCATAATCGTAGTTGTCAACATATCATCAGCTATCCCATTGGCTATTTTCCCAATTATGTTAGCAGTAGCAGGAGCAATAATAACCAAATCAGCCTTTTTGGCAAGAGATACATGCTGTATCTCCCAATATTTAGGCTCCTTAAACATGTCAACAATAACCTGATTTGATGATAAAGCCTGAAATGTAAGGGGGTTAATAAAATTAACAGCATTCTTCGTCATAATGACATCCACATTGGCTTCCGCCTTCACCAGACGACTTACTAAGTCACAAGACTTATAAGCAGCTATTCCCCCCGTAACACCTAATAATATGTTTTTATTCTTTAACATTTATTTCACCTGTTTGCTTGTTGCTCTTTCCACTGACACACTCCAGTTTCCCTTCAGCTATTTCATACATAGCAACTGTTACGGGTTTGGTTGAATTGGTTTCTACCAAGCTTGGCTGGCCATCAACCAACTGTCTGGCTCTTTTGGCTACTGCAACAACAAGCGTATATTTGCTATCTATCTTTTCGAGCATTTTGCTTACTGTCGGATCTATCATCATAATAATTCCTCCTTGAACTCTGACAAATCAATATGATATCTATTTAATTTGCACTTTTCTGCTGTAATTATACAATATATTTTTTCTACAGCACTGTACAAATCATCATTTACAACTATATAATTGTAATATTCTGCCTGTTTGATTTCTTCATAGGCACATTTCATTCTTTTCTCAATATCTTTCTGTGCCTCAGTTCCTCTTTTCATAATTCTGTTTTTCAATTCTTTATATGAGGGAGGCATAATAAAAATAAAAATACCCTCTTTATAATTCTCCCTTACTTGTTTAGCACCTTGGATGTCTATCTCCAATATGACATCTTTTCCTTCACTTAATCTATCAATTACATATTTCTTAGGTGTTCCGTAGTAGTTATCATAAACCTGTGCATACTCTAAAAATTCTCCTTGCTGTACCATTGACTCAAAAGTTTCTTTACTGATGAAATGATAATTTACCCCATTGACTTCATTGTATCTTGGTTTTCTCGTAGTGGCTGAAATAGAAATCTCTAAATTTTCTATATTTCTCTTAATCAATTCCTTGCATATTGTCCCTTTACCTACCGCTGAAGGTCCTGATATCACAATAAGCAAGCCTTTTTTATCTATCATTATCCTCACCTTATTATTATACTTATTCTTGAACTTCTTCCTCTTCTACTTCATCCACCTTGCCAACTAACCTGTGCGCTACTGTTTCCGGCTGTACAGCCGATAATATTATATGATCGCTATCTGTTATGATAACTGCTCTCGTTCTCCTTCCATAGGTAGCATCTATCAACATCCCTCTATCTCTGGCTTCCTGAATTATTCTTTTTATTGGTGCTGATTCAGGACTAACAATTGCTACTAACCTATTTGCTGATACAATGTTGCCAAATCCAATATTGATAAGTTTAATACTCATTACAAATCCTCCTAATGATCATTCTATATTTTGAATTTGCTCCCTGATTTTTTCTATTTGTGTTTTTAAATTAACTACATTATTAATTATATCTATATCTGTAGCTTTTGAGCCTATTGTATTCGCTTCTCTGTTCATTTCCTGCACTATAAAGTCCAGCTTTCTTCCTATTGCAGATTGCGATTCCAGTGTTTTCTCAAATTCGACAATATGGCTTCTAAGCCTTACTATTTCTTCATCAATGCTGCTCTTATCAGCTATTATTGCAATCTCGGTCATCAATCTGTTCTCATCTAAAGCTATGTTTTGAGTTAATTCCATAATTCTTTCCCGAAGTTTATACAAATATTCGCCAGCCAGATTATCCGCCTTGGCCTCTATGTTGTCAACAATTTCTCTTATATCCTTTAACTTTAACTTTATGTCTTCATCTAATCTTTGCCCTTCTCTTTCCTTCATATTGTTTAAAGCGTTAAAGGCTTTCTCCAAAGCTACTCTTAAAATGTTCCAAATCTCTTCTTCCTCTTTCTCAATTTTATCAACCTTAAAAATATCTGAAAATCTGGTCAATAAAGTAAGACTTATATCTTCATTTATATTAAACTCATCTTTTATAGTTTTCAGACAGTTAATATAAGACTTTGTCAGATTTGTATCAATTTTTATATCAACATCCTGTCCAAAAGAATCATACTTAATATAAATATCAACTTTTCCTCTGTTTATTTGAGAAGACGCAAACTCTCTAACTTTATCCTCCAAAGCCAACAACGATTTAGGCAACCTAATGGAAAAATCACTATATCTATGATTAACCGATCTTACATCCACAGTGAAACTATAATTATCTTCGCTATATTCACCTCTGCCAAAACCCGTCATGCTCTTAGCCATTATATCATTCCTTTCGGATAAGTATTTGTGATATCTTTAATTTTCTTTTGTTTTCTTCAGTTCTCTATAATTTTATATAATTTTGTTAAAAAAAACAATAGAAGATGCCAAAGATTTCATCATAAAACTCTAATTTATGTTGCCTTGAAAAACTTCCGTAGCTCCACCTTCCATAAATATGCAACTTTTCCCATCCCATTGTATAATGAGATCGCCTCCTCTTAAATGTACCAATACCCTATTGTCAAGAAGGCCATTTATTATACCTGCAGCAACACTGGCACAAGATCCCGTGCCACAAGCAAGAGTATAACCTGCTCCTCTTTCCCAGGTTCTTAAAATTATCTCGTTTCTACTCAATATTTTTACAAAGTTAACATTAGTTTTTTTGGGGAAAAATGAGCTGTTCTCTATTAGCTTCCCTTCTCTTATTATATCTTCATCAACCAATTGGTCTTTAAATATTACCGTATGGGGTACACCCATTAGCATGGCTGTTATGTAATATTCTAGATTATCAATTTCTATTTTAGAATTTTTCACCATTTCACATTCAATACTACATGGTATAGCTTTTGGGTCAAGTATTAGTTTTCCCATATTAACTCTAATACTTGTAACAACTCCATTTTTTACTTCAATCTCAGAAACAATTACCCCAGCCAGAGTTTCTATGTTAATTATGTTTTTTCTCACAATCCCCTTCTCGTAAACATATTTAGCAAAGCATCTTATTGCATTACCACACATTTCAGCCTGGCTTCCGTCAGAATTGTATATGAACATCTTTATATCTTGTTCTTCACTATTTTCTACTAAAAGAATACCATCTGCTCCTATCCCGAAGTTTCTATGGCAAATGTTTCTAACATCGTCTGCACTTAAATGTATTTTATTATCCCTGTTGTCAAAAATAATAAAATCATTGCCAAGACCATGATATTTATAAAAAATCATACTACCTTTTCCTCCTGTCAAGCTCTTATTGTGTATTATAGCATACAGAATTTATATAACATATATTTGCTTAGAATAATATAATGGAAAACTCAATTTATGAACTTGATAATTTTATATAATACATAAATTTGCCCAATTTTATGCTTTACATTATAATAAAATTTATCTATTTAATTTATTTTGTTATAATCTTAATTAGCTTTATATAATCTATGAGTTTTATGGAGGTATAAATATGCCCTTTGACGGTATAACAGTGAATTCTTTGATTTGGGAACTGAATAACACTATATTAGACGGAAAAGTAGAAAAAATATATCAACCTGAAAAGGATGAAATAAATATAAACATCCGAAACAATAAAACAAATCACAAACTGGTAATTTCAGCCAGTTCCATGTATCCAAAAATGCATCTATCAGAGATATCAAAAACCAATCCTGTTGTTGCTCCTGCATTTTGCATGCTGTTAAGAAAACACCTTACAAGCAGCAGGATTATAAGCATAAAACAACCTAGCCTAGAAAGAATCATTGAAATAACATTTAATTGCATGGATGAAATGGGTTACAGTATTGAGAAATCTTTAATTATTGAAATAATGGGACGTAACAGCAATATTATATTTGTTGACAGCAATAGCAGGACAATAATTGACAGCATTAAAAGAGTAGGTAACGATATGAGCAGCGTAAGAACTATACTACCGGGTTTTAAATACGTATATCCTCCATCATCAGACAAGAAAGATCCCCTTACAATCAATGATGAATACTTCATATCAGCAATAAAATCCGAATCCGGAAGCATTAAAGCACATAAATATCTGGTTAAAACCTTCTATGGTATAAGCCCCATCATAGCACAGGAAATATGTTTAAGAGCCGGTATTGACTCAGACAATGACATCAAAGAATTAAGTATTGATGAAATCAAAAAGCTTTTTTCCCATTTTCATTCCTTAATGGAAGAAGTAAAAAACGGTAAATTTTCACCAAACATAGTTAAAGAAAACTCAAAGAATATTGACTTTTCCCCTGTAGAACTAAGCATCTATGATTGTTATAAAAAAATTAAATGTGACAGTATAAGCAAAGTAATTGAAGAGTTTTATTATCAAAAAGATCTTCAGGATAGAATTAAGCAAAAAACCAGTGATCTAAGCAAAATAGTAAAAACAAAGCTTGAAAGAAATGAAAAAAAGCTATCCATATTGGAAAATGAACTTTCGGAAGCAGAAAATTCTGAGTACTACAGGCTATGCGGAGATATTATAATGGCAAATCTTTATAGACTTGAGAAAGGTCAAGATAAAGCAATTCTGCCAAATTTCTATGATGAAAACTACGCAGATATTGAGATAAAATTAGATCCCAGGCTTTCACCAAGTGATAACGCTCAAAAGTATTATAAGCAATATAACAAATCAAAAGCAGCTCAGAGTTTTATAAAAGAACAAATTAATCAAGTTTTAGATGAAATTGTTTACCTTGAAAGCATACAAGACAGCTTGAGTAAAAACCTTGATGAACATGAAATCAACGAAATAAGACAGGAATTGATACAGGAAGGTTATATAAAAAGCAATAAAGAAAACATGAAGAACTTAAAGAACTCCAATAGGCCTTCAAAACCCATGCATTATGTATCAAGTTCAGGATTTGATATATATGTAGGCAAAAACAATACACAAAATGATTATTTAACACTGAAATTTGCCTCTTCAGATGATATTTGGCTTCATACCAAAGACATACCTGGTTCTCATGTTATATTGAAGACTGATGGAAAACAACCTGATGATGATACTTTAAAAGAAGCTGCCAGCTTAGCAGCTTATTACAGCAAAGGCAGGCTTTCTTCCAACGTGGCCGTAGATTATACCTTTAAGAAAAATGTAAAAAAACCCTCTGGTGCAAAACCTGGAAAAGTCATATACGAAAAACATAAAACAATCTATATAACTCCTGATGAAAATATGGTGAACAATATTAAGAAAAGCGGTCAATAAAGACCGCTTTTCTTAATCCGCTTAGAACTTGATTATTCCTAAAGTGTTCAAGAAAACAATGAACACTGCTATTGGAGCAATTACTTTTACCATAAGAGTCCAAAAACCTCTTGACTTGAATGGGAATTTACCGTTTTGTGTAATTTCAGCAATTGCATTGTCTATACCCCATACATAACCTATGAATATGCACATCATCAATCCGCCTAAAGGCAGCAGTATGTTAGAAGTGATAAAGTCAAACAAATCGAAGAAATTCTTTCCGAATATCAAAACATGTGATAATGGACCCATTGATAAGGAGCTCAGTATATTTAGTATAAAAATAATCCCTGTCAATAACCAAGTAGCTTTAGTCCTGCTCCATTTGAATTCATCAATACAGTACGCAGCACAAACTTCAAGAAGGGATATAGATGATGTTACTGCAGCAAATAAAACCAATATGAAGAAACACAATCCAAATATTGTACCAAGAGGCATTTCTGCAAATATTGATGGTAATGTTATAAACATAAGACCAGGCCCTGCTCCAGGTTCGTAGCCAAATGCAAATACTGCCGGCATAATTGCAAAACCTGCCAATAAAGCTACTGCTGTATCCATAAAAGGAACTATAAAAGCATCCTTTGCAAGATTTTCATCTTTGTTGAGGTAGCTTCCATATGTTATCATACAACCCATTCCCAAGCTCAATGAGAAGAAAACTTGGCCTAAAGCTGCAACTATAGTAGAAGGTGTCAATTTAGAAAAATCAGGTGTCAAGTAAAATGCTAAACCTGCTCCTGCTCCAGGAAGAGTCACTGATCTAATAACAACTACAACAAGAAGAACAAACAAAGCAGGCATCATTACCTTACTAAATTTTTCAATACCACCGGAAATTCCTCTCCAAACAATATAACCTGTAAATGCTGCAAATACTAGAGTCCATATTAAAGGTTCAGCAGCTGAACTTATAAAGCTTCCAAAGAATTCTGAAGCATTGCCTTTTACACCACCAAATAAGAACTGTATGATGTATTTAATAACCCATCCACCAACAACATTATAAAAAGATAATATCAAGAATCCAGCTAAAACACCACAGGCTCCAACCCAAGTATATTTCTTATTGAGCTTTTTATAAGCACCTAATGCATTTAACTGTGTAGCTCTCCCTATTGTCATTTCACCTAACATAATGGTGTATCCTACAAAAACAACAATAAGTAAATAAATAAGTACGAATGCTCCTCCACCATTCATGCCAGCTAGATAAGGGAATTTCCACAAGTTACCTAAACCTACTGCAGAGCCAGCAGCTGCCATAATAAATCCAAAGCTTGATGCCCATGTACCTCTGTTCTTTTGCTCCATTGATACAACCTCCTTCTTTTTTATAATTGACCATATCCCCACGAGTTTCTTGAACAATCCTAAATGAAGAGAAGCAAATAAATCTCTCAATTATAGAATTGTTTTGATCTTAGTACAGAGTACCCACTCTTTGTACTTTCAACACAAGTCTTTAAAATACAATATCAATAATAGTTTTATCACCACCTCCTTCAAAATTTATTGTTATATTCTACATACATAATAATTTACCTTCTTCTTTTTTCTAAATTTTTTAAGTTTTCTGAATTAAGTTGATTTACTGCAATATTTTTGTAATTGCTAATTTATTAGAATTTTCAAAATAGATATGTTGTTGAAATTATATAACATTGTTTTACATGTTTCAATAATTGTTAATTAATTAACCCTTTCATCTTAACCTTTAATATTGGCAAGTTTTATCATTTTATTTTGCATATATAAGCAAGCAAAATAAAACCTCATTTGATATTTGCAATCAAAAAATAATTTTAATAATACCTTGCATCTAATTTATATTTTTATATGCTTTGTCTTATTCATTATTTTTACCACAGTATTTCGTAATCCAATGGGCTTTAAATAATGTAGAACTATAATTTCTATGGATTAAAAAAATGAGTAGCTCTTCACTACTCATTTTTTGTAAGTAAAACTATATCTCTTCCGTCAATTTCTTTTAAATTTACAATTACCTTTTCATTTCTGGATGTAGGCAGATTCTTGCCAACATAATCAGCCCTTATAGGAAGTTCTCTATGGCCTCTATCAATCAATACAGCTAACTGTATACAAGCAGGCCTCCCATAATCCATAATAGCATCCATAGCTGCTCTAACTGTCCTTCCAGTGTATAAAACATCATCTACCAGCACAACTTTCTTATCTTTTAGGTTCAATGGAGTAATATCAACTTTAGCCATAGATATATCATTTGCCACATCATCTCTATAGTTGGTAACATCGATTTCCGAATGAGGAATATCTTTACCTTCAATTGACAAAATTTTATCAGCTAATCTTGAAGCCAGTGGAAAACCACGAGTTTTAATACCTAATAAGCAAAGATTCTCTACACCCTTATTCTTTTCCACTATTTCATGGGCTATCCTTGTTAAAGCTCTGTCAATAGCTTTTTCATCCATCAATTCATTTTTTACAATCATCATCTCGCCTCCATGCTAAATAATAAGAAAGTCTACCAAAAGGTAGACATAATCGCATACTAAATGCCCCCTTCCTCGTCTCACAGGACTAGATTAAAGGATATTTTAATAATGTTATCATAGACAAAATGGTTTGTCTATACCCTGCTTCTTAACTTATCTAAAACCTCTTGAAAATACCCTGGCAACGGTGCTGTAAACTCCATATATTCCTTTGTTCTTGGATGCACAAACCCCAAAAGCGCCGCATGAAGCAGCTGTCCATCAAGCTTGAACCTTTGCTTTTTATATCCATATACCGGATCTCCAACTACAGGATGTCCAATATATGCCATATGAACTCTTATCTGGTGCGTTCTTCCTGTCTCCAGCTTGGCTTCTATCAAAGTATTTGATTCAAATAGCTCTATAACCCTGTAATGAGTTATTGCATTCTTGCTGTTTTTATATACAACGGCCATCTTTTTACGATCAGCAGGATCCCTTCCAATAGGTGCATCAACTATGCCTTTTTCCACCTTTAGTCTACCTTCCAACAATGCTATATATTTTCTTTTTATTGAATGCTCTTTAAGTTGCTGAGCCAAATCCATATGGGCTTCATTTGTTTTTGCCACCACAATTATACCCGAAGTATCCTTATCGATCCTATGTACAATACCAGGCCTTATAACTCCATTTATACCTGATAATCCATCACATCTTTTCAAAAGGCCATTTACCAACGTACCGCTATAATTCCCATGAGCAGGGTGAACCACCATACCCTGGGGCTTATTTACCACCAGTAAGTCATCATCTTCATATACAACATCGATATCAATATCTTCCGGTTCTATTTCTAATTCTACCGGATCAGGCAATGTAACATCTAATTTTTGTCCTGTACTTAACTTGTAATTAGCCTTCCTTGCTTTGCCATCAATCTTAACCATATCATCTTCAATAAGCTTTTTAAAATAAGTCCTTGAATAACCTTGGATTTTTTCTGTCAAAAATACATCCACTCTTTTGCCATTATCTGAATCCAATACTTCCAAATTTATAGTTCTCATACTAACCTCACTATAGACTTATGTTCTTATTAAATAGCAATAATCCGCATAGCACTATGGCTCCACATACGATGGCTGAGTCGGCCAAATTAAATACAGGGGGGAAAAATATGAAATGAATATAATCAATAACATAACCTAATCTTATTCTATCTATCAGGTTTCCGATTGCTCCGCCAATTATAAAAGCCAGGCAAACAGTCATGGCTATATGCCTTTTATAAAGTTTAAAAACATAATAGAAAAGTATTAAGCATACTATGAATGTAAGAATAATAAATACCCATCTAAACCCTTTAAATAAACCGAAGGATATTCCGGTATTTTCTACATATGTAATATAAAGAAAGTTCTTTAAAACTTCTATACTTTCATAAGGCATTATTTTTTCTACAACTCTTATCTTGATTATTTGATCAAAAAAGATAACTGCTCCAATAATAATCAGTGAATACAAAAAAATACCCCCCTTTATCCTAGAAAAGATTATATCATATGAAAAGGTAAATTGCGATTACTATTCTAATTGTTTTCTATACTGTTCATTGCTTATGGATTCCACATCCTCCACATAACCCATGCTGTCATCCTTTGAAAATGGGTTATCTGAAGTAACATCATTATACACATTAACATCCTGCCAAGCATCTTCGCCGTCATACATTACGCTATCTTCTAATGAGTTATCCCTAAAGGATCTCCCAAATGGAGGTGTCAAAATTTGCTCTTCTATAGGTCTTCCCTTCTCCTTATCTTCAGCTTTCAGAGGTAAATCCTCTTCACATGATATGCATAGTCTGGCATACGGAATTATATCAAGCCTTTCTTCCGCAATTTCCTTACCACAATTTTCGCATATTCCGTATGTGCCATTTTCAATTTTTCTCAATGCTTCGTTTACCTCTCCTATCACGTACTTATCATTAGTCCTAAAGGAAAAATTCTTTTCTGCTTCAAAAGTCTCTGTACCTAAATCTCCCGGGTGGTTATCATAAGAAGATAATTCACTGGTGTTATCTCTTATGGACTCTCCTAGACCTAAACTATCATCATTAAGTGATTCTTCCCTTTCTCTTCTAATGTCCATCAATTTATTTTTCAAATCCATAATCTTTTCTCTATTCATTGTCCAGCCTCCTACAAATGGTCTTGTACAATCTTTACTATTTCTGCAATAAACCCTCCGATAAAGGGTAGATTCAACATAACCAAAGCCCTCATAAAATATAATGCAAGAGCTCCTAAAACAGTAAAACCAATGGCCATACCAAAACCTCTTGCCAATCCAGCAATGAAATTATTCAAAACCATCCTCCCTGGTTTTGACATCATTTCAACATACTCACCTAATTTCGCTTTTTCTAGGGTAAGAGCTATCTGTTCAACTCTTTCTTCTTTCATTTTTATTCCTCCCAAAATATTATGCCCAAAAAAAATTTTTTTAGCAATGGGCTGAGATTCCGAAAAGGTTTAATTTTACCAAAAGAAGCTGCAAAAAAAGAAATAACATGGTGCTTCAAACCATATTATCTCTAAAAAACTTACTACCGTTCAAAATCCAATTTAATTTCTTTTGAATGAGAGTACTTTTCCTATATATCTTTAAAATAGGATTCAAGATTACTTAACTCAGACTCTAAAAATGTCTTATACCTAGTTTTAAAAATTTGCAATTGCTTCTTCAGCTCTTCGTATTCTCTGTTAACATCAATAACACTTTGATTTGCATCCTCAATTATTTTCTTTCTGTTTTCCTCCGATTCCCTAATTATCATTTCTGCTTCTTTTCTGGCGTTTGCAATTATATCTTCAGAAGTCTTTTGGGCTATAATCAACGTGCTTTGCAGAGTTTTTTCTATTTCTGCATAACTTTCAAGCCTTTCATTGATAGAGTTTAGTTTATCCTTTAGTTCAATATTTTCTTTATATAGTTTCTCATAATCGCTAACTACCTTATCTATAAACAAATCTACTTCTTCTTCACTATAACCCCTAAATCCCTTTTTAAATTCCTTGTTACGTATGTCCATAGGAGTCATCATACATATAACCTCCCATTCGTCAGATGTACTTTTTGATTGCTACTTTAACCCTATCCTTTTTAGTTGACCCAACCACATTGCTTAACTGTATGCGCCCTTTTCCTCTCCAGGATATTACATCTCCTTCTTTAATATCTTTGGAAGAAGATATCTCCGGCTTCCAGTTCACAAATACCTTAGAGCTTCTAATGGCTTCAACTGCTCTTGTCCTTGATACCCCAAAACCTGCTGCCACAACAGCATCCAATCTTAAAGAGGCAATGGTAGCATATAGAATTTTGCACTCCTTGGAAAGCTCCGGCAAAATATAGCAGTGCTCTATATGAACAGTTGCACTTCCAACCTTATCAATGCTCATTATTAGGTAATCAACAATATCTTTATGTACACAAACATAAGCTTCCTGGTCCTTTTGTATAATATCCCCAACTTTATCCCTTCTTATGCCAGTTCCCAATATTGAACCTAATATATCTCTGTGGCTCACTTTTTTCGGAGATTTCCAGCAAATATGAAGAAAACTAATAGGAAATGCATTTTTATTAAAACCGTCATACTCATTAAAAATACCGCAAATCTTTCTTTCGGCTTCTTCATAGCCGCCATAAAACTCCATTGATATGCCTTTTACATGTTTAAAACTATCAGATATTAATGCTTGCTGCCTTGGATCTAAAAAATCAGTATAACTTTCGGTCATACTCTTATCAGTTTTTTCTATCAGATCCTCCAACCTTCTGATAAGCAGCTCATCAGCATATTTTGATTTAACATCTTCCATATTCTATAAAGCCCATAGAATGTTTATTAGAGAAGTTTCTATCAATTGCAAAACCAAATAGGCAATCAATGGTGAAAAATCAATCATGCCAGTATTTAAGCCAGTTCTATCCATAAGCCTTCTGAAGGGCTCCAAAATGGGTTCTGTAAGCTGATAAATAATATTAACAATACTATTATAAGGGCTTATTCTTAACCAAGATAACATTACATTAATAAAAATTAATACATAAATTACACTAAAAAATTTCTTGACTGACCAGATAAGTATACCTTTCAAAAACATCACTCACAATCATTTATTTTAGCCAATCCATGAACTTTTCAAAATCGAAGCTTTCTCCTTCCATATCACCGATACTTCCTAAAATATCAACATTTGGTGGAGCAGCAACCACAATGCCGTTTGATACCTTTTGAATGTTGCCGTCAATTGCATAAACAGCTCCACTCACAAAATCCACCATTCTTCTTGCAATATCTTTGTCTAAATTTTCAAAGTTTATAACTACAGGTTTTTTATTTTTTAAATTATCACATATATCCTGAACATCTTCATAACTTGTGGGTTCAATAAGTACTAGCTTCATTTGACCACCTGGAGTAGGCATACTTACCACATTGTTCTTCTTAACAGGCTCCAATACGGGTCTTTGTACTACAACTTCTTCCATTTCTTCTTCTTGCTCATCAGCATTTTCACCTATACCCATAAAGTATAATACTTTATTCATTATTTTCCCTGCCATTAGTTAAACCTCCCATTAATTTTTATTATATACTCTTTTTCCAAATATACCTGTACCTACCCTGATCATATTTGAACCTTCTTCTAATGCTATTTTATAATCGTTTGTCATACCCATAGAAAGATACTTCATTTCGACATTTGAATACTGATTGTTTGATAATTCATCAAACTTTTTCCTTAAGGCTCTGAATATAGGTCTGGTTTGTTCCACATATTCATAATTGGGTGCTATAGTCATCAATCCCTGTACTCTAATGTTTTCAAGTTTTGAAGCATATTCTATATGACTGTCCACTGTTTCCATTTCAATTCCAAACTTCGTATCTTCACAGGCTACATTAACTTGTATTAATATATTTGCTATAACTCCTGCCTTTATAGCTCTTCTATTTATCTCATCCATCAACTTCATGCTGTCAACAGAATGAATAAGCTTTACTTTATCTATTATATATTTTACCTTATTTGATTGCAAATGACCAATTAAGTGAATATTGGAAACATCCTTCAATGCCTCATACTTGTCCATTATTTCCTGTACCTTATTTTCTCCAATATCAGTAATGCCTGAACATATAGCCTCCCTTATTCTTTCTTCATCAATTGTCTTAGTCACTGCAATAAGAGTCACTTTATCAGGATCTCTTCCCTGTTTTCGACAAATATCTTTTATATCATTCCTTACGACTTCAATATTCTCACGTATGGAACTCAATTGAATCTATCCTCCTTTATTACAAAACCCTTTGATTTGGTTTGACTTTGCCTGTATCCTTTACAACCTCATCATAGACCTTTATTGTACCGCTGTTTCCGGAAACAGCATTTTCTTTATTTTCAATGTTCTTTATCAAAGCATAGCCATTTTCGGTTGCAATAACTTCAGCTGGAACAAATTTCACAATACCTTCTCTAATAATATAAACGCCTTTTTGGTTATCAATTTCTACTACACTCTCTTCACTAACTAAAAATCCTTCGAATTGATTTGTTATGACTTTAACATCTGCTAAACGCATATTATAATAGTTTTGCATATTATCTGTAGTTTCAAAAGAAACTAAAACCTCACCGTTATCCGGTTCAGATATGTATTTTATTTTAGCTCTTACCGGTACACTCTCATAATTTTTAAAAGCAATTTGCACTTTCTTTCCTTCTTCTAAGCCTTTCAACTGCTTTTCTCCAATTATCATGCATATGTACCAGGAAAAGTTATCTATAATCTTTACACCACTGTGCTTAGCATCCTTATTATTATCATCCTTTAAGGAGTTAATGACACTCTTCACGTCTTGGACACTAAACTTTGCAATATTCTCCGGATTTAAATTTTGCTCCAGCCCATCAATGTTATAGCTCACAATACCTGGGCTGCTGGCATATATTGTATCCATATGTTCATTATATAATTTTTGAAGCTGTTCCTTTTCTGCCTTCAATTGATTCAGGTTTTTTCCCGAAAAACTTTTGTCACCAGAAATTAGAGACTTTTTATTCAGATCAGATGACAGCTGTTCTTTAACTTCTGATATTTTTTCAATATTGCCCTGGTTAGAAAGAACTTTTATATACTCTATCTTTTCATCTATATTCTCCTTTAGTTTCTCACTATCACCTTGAAATAAATTGATTTCACTGCTATTTTCAATCTCTTTAATTCTTCTTTCCAGATCATTTATCTTTAACTGCAAATCATCCTGTTGCTCTTCGCTTTTAACAATATCTGCAAGCTTTTTACCAAAAGATACTCTTTCTCCCTCATTTACTTTGTTTATTACTTGTGCATTCCCTGGAAAACTATAAATATGTTCATTTCTAATCACTATTGCTTTTGCCTCAAAATAGTCTTCCATTTCACCATATTTTATTATTTCAGTATCAATGCTAAGAAAAAAGTATCTATATATATAAAATCCTGTTATTATAAATAAAATAAATGGAAATATCGAAAGCGAAGAAGGTTTCTTATTTTTTTTCATGCCACATACTCCCTCAGGACAATAATTCTGGTTCACATAACCTGTTATTATATTTCTCCATTTGTTTTTTATATCCTGCTAGTAAAAACGAAATATTAAAATTAGTTCTCTATTACTAATCAAAAACAAATTTTAAGTATAAAACCTAATTAAAATGAGGGTTGAAATTTATCCTTATATGTGTTATAGTTTTAAATGTGGTTGGAACATCTGGGTGTGGCGCAGCTTGGTAGCGCGCTTGAATGGGGTTCAAGAGGTCGCAGGTTCAATTCCTGTCACCCAGACCATTAATAAGATAGTAAAATCCAGTAACCGCAATGGTTAGCTGGATTTTTTATTTTATCATTTTAAATTATAAAACCATGCAAAAACACATCAAATTTAACACGTAACTAACAAGTAACTAACACTTTATTGGACCTGGCAACTTAGTAATAAACTTTGCATATTGGTTGCCATAGTTAATAATATTAAGACTATGGAAAGGTTTAAGATTAAGACCTTCCTGAATAGAGAACGGTTGTAATTCTTCTTCTAGTGCTTTCAGATTTTCTTTTTCTGTCCCGGCCAATAACATATACGAACAACCGGCGGATCTAATAGCATCATGAAGCTGCCTAAACTGCTTCAAATAATGAATTGTAAAATAAAAGTCTACTCCAAATTTTCGAGCTTCCGTAATTATATTACTTACTAAAGCTGCTGCTGTTGGTACTTGATGTATTTCATCAGTAATGACATGACAGACTCTATTATGATTTTTGCGTTGTAAAGCAGCTAGCCATATCCTTGACATATAATATGTTACTAAAGTATCTTTTATTGATTTATTTGTAAATGTAGATTCAGGTATTTGAATTAAAATAGTCCTCCCTTCATCCATCCATTTTGCAAAATTCTGTTCATAATTCACTTGTGCTTTTAGCATCTTTTTTAAGTATATATCTCTGTTTAATGCTGAAATTCTATTAACTATTCCGATTATAAGATGTTCTCTGGTACCAACTATCTTTCCATCTGAATCTCTTTCATGTAAATCTTGAAGATCATAGAATACTTCATCATCTTCAGTAAAACATCCTGAGTATTTTGCAAGTCTTATATATTCATTTCTCACTTGCCAATTCTTTAAACATTTAAAAACATCATCTAAGGTTTTATCTGGATGAATAAATACTACCATTGATGCAGCATTTAAGTATCTTAGCATAGGTGCTGTTAATGGACCTGTTTCTGCATCTGTTACAGAATTTATCAAATACTCACTCTGTCTTGATAGTATATTTGCAACCTTAAGCCGTTCCCATGGATCTTTTCCCGGTTGCATCTCTGGATATGCAAGTGCTGATAATTTTATGTGGTCTGCAAGGTTTATTTTTATTGCATCTACATATTTGCTTATTGATTCAGACAAATCACAATCCTTTATAAAATCAAAAACTATTACCCCATCATCTTTACGATTTGCATCTATACTAAATTTTTTAGTGTATTCACTTTTGCCGGAACCCATTGGACCTATAACGACTTTAGGCAGTGATAAAATATTTTTATGATCTGGCCAGTAGGTTGTCTTGTTTAATCCTTTATATTTAGCTACTCCTATAATTATATTTCCGTGCTGTAACTCATTAGGAATTTCAATCTCTCTAGTATCTATATTTTCTAAATTGTAAATCTCCTGATAAGCTTTTGTTGGTAATTGTATAATCTGACCAAGTTCTGCAGCACTCAATATATTTTTATTAATGTCAAATTTAATTTGCCTTTTTTGAATATATCTCAAATACTTATTAGTATTTTTTATCCTTTTTTCAATTAGTTTATTATCTTCGTCAAGCCCTTTGAAGGCTATTATAAGACTTCTTATTATACTTTCCTGCCTAATAGAATCTTTGGAATCTGAAACAATTCTAATCTGTGTATTAAATCCGTTCCACTTGCTTTTTCCTAATGTGTTATTTGATAATCCATTTCTTAATATTTGCTCATATTCGATGCTATTTATATCTTCAAATTCCATTTCTTCATCAGTAAGAAAAAATGAAACTGTTGATAACGCTGCTTCAATTGTCTTAATTCCACCTTTGATGATACCCTCTTTTATGTTTCTCTTATTCAGTTCAATTCTTCTCGGTACATAGCCGTTATTAAAGTCTTTTATAGCTGCTTCGCATGATCTGAACCAATCGTATGATTCCGGCTCAAAAACTACTTGTATTAGTACCTTATCATCATCTTTTAATAGTTTCATTGTTTCAAGGATTGCTGGCAAAGGAGTTAATCCTCTCTTATCTACTTTTAGACTCATAAAATAGTGATGCTTCATGTTAAGTTCAATGATAACAGGATTCTTGAATTGAACGGCTTTAGTTTTTTCTTTTGTTGTTATCTTTGGCCATGTTAAATTGATTTCTGTTTGTATTGCTGACTTGATTTCATCCGGGAAGAATAAGTAGAATTGTGCTCCTGAAGTACTTAACTCTATTTCATATGCAATTTGATATTGAGGTTGTATTTCTATATAATCTTTTGTGATTCGTAGCCTCTTCATTGGAGATCTAAAGAAATGAATATTATTTATTAATGTATCAGTATTTTTATTGTCAATATTTATATCTGGGATGAGCTGTAGTCTCACGGTATCATCACCTTACCTACATCTTTTAATATAATCATGAGTCCTGGTAAGAATTGCATCAATAGATATCCAACAACAGCCCACTTAATAACTTCCATACCTCTTCGTTTTTGACCTATCATTATAGTGAGGACCCCAAGGGATATTACCATAAAAGCCAACGGATAACTTACAGCTTGCAAAAGTTGTATTATTGGGTTGAATGCATTTACTATCCTATCGAACATTATAATCTCCCCTTTATTATTATTCGATATAATCCTTTTAGAATGAAATATATAGAACCTGTGAAAGTTAACATAAACAACACTTTTAATGCCAATTTTATCCTCCTTTGATTAAATATCTTTATAATCGCTGGTAAAACTATAGTTGAGGTGATAATTATGTTGGAAATTGGTGCAGGTTTAGTATTACTGGGAGTATCTATGTTGTTATCAAAATTAATTATTTTATAGAAACATGCATTTTTTATATATCTGTCGCATATGCTTTAGCAAAAGCGTTTGCTAAAGCAATTAGCCCCACTATATGCCATCAAGAATATCAAGTATTCCACTATGTTCAACCTCGGAATTTTCCGGGGTTTTAATTTTTTGTTCCTTATTCTGCAAGTAGAACTTCAAAGCATCTTTAATGAAGTTAGATTTATCACCTTGACTATTCACCAACTCATATAAGTCCCTTTCCCGTTCCTTAAATGAAACTAATATCTTTGCCATAATGCTTCCCCCACTTTCTTGAAACCTATTGCATTTGCAAACTGTGCATTGGGTACCAATACTGTTCTTGGTATTTTTCGCTCAATTATATCTTTGAAAAGATATGCTCCACCACCAGCTATAATGTGCTTACTGGTCTTAATTGGATATTTTAGATACAACTCTCTATATATGGCCTCAATATGATCTGCGATAATTGCCTTTATAAACGATAGATCCTGTTTTTCTCCATATATCTGTAGACCTTTTCGCAATATAGTTTCTCCATCTTCAACCTTCAGAGCTAACTCATATCGTGAGTTTATGAGATTGATTATTTTTGAATACAATGTCAATGTGCCTTCCATAATAGTTGAGTATCGAGTGAGTTTCCACTTTTTATTAATCTGTTCAAATAAGGCAAAGTCCACAGATCTCCCGCCTATATCAGTTATAACCACTGTATTATAATCTTCATACTCCCTGCGGTCTATCATGTAAAATACACCTGCAGCCTGTGGAAATACCTCAGCTTTTGTTATTGACAGGATGCGCTTTTGTCGGTTATATTCCAGCTCGACTCTCCTATTACTCAGTAGCATTTCTTTAAGCTGTCCCCTCTGAGTCTTGTATAACCCTATAGGCAAACCTGTTACTACTTGGTATTCCTGATGTTCTCCAGACTGTGCCAAGGCTGTGAGGATACATACCCTAGTAAGCTCCTTATTTACCTTGTTAAGCTCTACCTCTATGTTTCCTTCACCCACCAAATATGATTTACCATCAATTTTTACTTCTGTGCTCTCACCTATCATATAACTTTCTGTACTTATTTTTGATGGGAATATACTTCCTTCGCTTGTCTTTGTATGGCTGTATCCTTGGTCCACGCCAATGATCATATATACTTTTACCTCCTTTTATATAGATTTATATACTGCTTTTCTGCTACTTCGGTAGTATTTGTATATACTTATTAGGAAATTTATATATTTATGCGTGTCCAGTTACAAATTGTAAAAATTTTTCTAATCAAAGACATAAAAATAGCACCTATTCCAGGTGCCATATATCTTCTACTTTCTTATTAAGCTTTTTTGCTACTTCAAGAGCCTTTGGTAATGTTGGGGTACTACCCTTTTCCCATTTCAGGTATGTATGCACTTCTACCCCTAACATATTTGCAAATTCTGTCTTAGAGTCCATTTTGTATTCTAATAGCCTAATATTCCGCAGCTCACATTTTACCCCCATCCTACCACCTCATCATTAGTATAATATGGAATTTATTCTATATTTGCTCTAAAAAACCTTTTAAATTACCTGTTTTTTTACAAAATTAATCTAGACGCATATATTGACTTATAGAAAGATTTTTCACTTTGGTAATGTTTATATATTCCCATGCTTGTTATGTCTTAAATATGAGGAAAATATGGGGCCAATTTTTTCATATGTTTTCAAAAATAAAAAAGGGTAGCCGAAGCTACCCTTTTATCTGATCTCTAATATTATGAAATTCTGTAACTCTTTTAACACATTTATCAAAAAAGCATACTAATAAAACATATAATAAAATTATCACATATGTAGGCACTCCAATTTCAATATTTGGATAAAAGATCTTTATGATATATAAAGCTGTACTTGGTACACATATGCAAATAGCAAAAAATAATAAACCTAATCCAAATAGAAGATTTATTTTCCCTTCTCGTCTTCCTTCAGCCTTCATAATATGTTTAACTCCATTTTTTATTAATGACCAGAAATTTTCATCATTTTTCTTCATTTTATCATTCCTTTGTTAAGCATTATGGAATAAATTGAAGTAGCAGCCCATCCAATTCCCATCATCAATGTAAATACATATATAATAGGGTGAGTTATATAAAAACCTGTTCTATAGTAAATAATCATAGCAAAAAGAGAGCCTATAATAAAAACTAGTGAGTACAATAAAAACGATATTTGCTTTTCCATAAGTTCACGCATTTTAATACTATTCATACTCACTACCTCCATCTCTCTTTTAATTATATCATATGAAGAATGTAATGTATCATTTCCTAATTTATTATAATATAAATCCGCATTGGTGGTGCTATTTAAATTTTGATTGAAATAAATGTATCCACTAGTACATGATTTCTCTTTTGCCTTCTGTTCGTGAAACTTAATACTATCCTTATTATTGTTATTACTTGTATTTTCCTCAACTTTTATTAATTTTATTTGAGCTTTATAGCCTTTAGGCACATTTACTTCAATCGTAGTATAATCATCATCTGCATAATAATCCGTAATTTCATTATTTATGTATTTATATTTTTTATTTTTTGAGATAGGTGAAACATTATTCATATAAGTCACCCACTACTAGATCATTATATAATTTTGACTGTTTTAAACTAATTTCTATAGCGGATCTTATTATTGATTTCAATGAACTACATTTAATATTACCTTCTTTATATAAATCTATATCAAGAATAATTTCATTTCTATTGCAGTGTTTTACAGTCTTTCCATCTGTAACTTCTATTAATTGGGTATTGCTTGGTCTTATTGCTACATTAACCTTAAAATCGTCGATAATAGATGAAAATACTATCGTACAATTAGATACATCTTTTCCATAATATAATTCCTCATTTTCAAAGCTTCTAAAGAAACTCCTTTTTTATCATGTCACTTGCAATTTGAAGCGTGTCAACTTCAACGCCCCAAAAAGCTCTAATACCAACTCTGCTCATTTCATCTATATCCAAAATATTATTAACTGTTTCTGCAAACTTAGTAGAATTATTTTTAAAAAATTCTGGTGAAGTTGGTTCATCAATATCAAAACTATATCTCGAATCCTCAATTAAAGAAATAATACGCTCTTCTGGATTAGATAAGTTAAACGCATTAGCATTTTTATCATAATCATAAGCGTTAAATATATCCATTGTATTTCTCTGAATTGAAATCAATTTTGACATATCATTAAATAATAGGTTTTTAGGATACTTGCATTCGATAAACATTTTGTTAAGTTTTATATTTACTTTATTCATTATTGCACATCCTTACCACCAATTGTATATATTTCAAATTTATTATAATATTTTACATAAGTTTCATAAATCCTCCAAAAAATAAAAAATCAGGGTAGCCTTTCGGTTACCCATTTTTCTTAACTCTCGCTATTATATCGTCTTTCCAAAATAACTTATCATCCGGCATAACCTTTATAGGAGTAAGTTTCCCTCGCTTTATTAAATCAGCTATATTCTGTCGTGTACATCCCATGAGTTTTGCTGCTTCCGTTGTATTTACAGTGTTTTCTTGAATAAACTTTGCTAGATCATCTCTGCTATTGAATGAAAACATTCCCTATTTCCTCCTTGACACTATTATGTTTAATACTAAAGCTAAAGCTAATAGCACAAACTTAATATAGTCCAATACTCCTGGCGCAGCAAAATCTCCATCAATTATCTGCAGAAGTACCAATGCCACCAGTATTATTGTTATAAGATTTCTTTTCATATATTAACGTGGTTGTGATATAATATATTTAGGGTTGGGGAGGTTTCCCTCCCTGGGAGACTTACTTAGAATTTCTGAGTTCTTTAATCAGCTGCCACGCTGTGAGGATTAGAACCAGAATTTCCAGTAAGTCTTTTACTTTTTCAACCACTTTTTCACCTCCTTTCAATTATTATACTAAGATACTTTACTATGGTCAAGTATTTTTAAATATTTTTTCCTTTTTTATAAAAATTTTCCTCGCACCCACAAAAAATAAGGGGCAAGCACTAAAGCCTACCCCTTTATTCCAGAGCCTTTTTAGCTAAATATAGCTCCTGTACCGCTGATTCAATCATAACTTCAAGATCCTGTATACCAATATTTATACCCTTGCTATTCAAATAATCTATTACATATTCCTTCTTAGGTATATTTATCAATCCTGCATCACGCATTTGCTCTGCTGCCTGTACTGCTATTTTTACCAAGTTATAGATATTTCCTCTTTGCTCTTTTGTAGTTTTTTGCTTAATAAAAGGAACTATCAAATATGTTATGATAGCTCCTAGTATTGGAATAATAACCTTTGCAATTATATCTATATTCATCATTTAACCTCCTTTGCAATTCTATCAATCATGGACCAGAATAACCATTGAGGAACATTTTCACCCAAGCTTTTCTTCCATTCCTCAGGATTATTTACAATACCTTTTTTAGCTAGATTATCTATAGATTTTATTCCCATTTCTTCTTTCCATTTCTCTAATGTCATATTAACCACATCCTCTCTCAATGCTTTTATGATTTCTTGAAATTGAAAATTCTGTCCAGGACAATTCGGTTTTCTTATAGGATCTATTTGATAGTGACCTACAATATGGTCTCTATCCAAAGGTATCTCAATGCCATATATCCTTTTAACTTCATTTATAATGTATCTATGCAGCCATATAGTAGCTTCTAATTGAATATCAGTTAATCTTCCTTGTCCTTGTCCTGAAAAGCCTTCATGTTCTATTGATATAGTGTAATAATTAGCATTAGTTTTTCTGAACCTGACTTTTTCAAGTGTAGATTTGCTACAATGGTTGTTCTTACTAATATCAGTAGATGTACCATTAGCCCATGCACTGTCTTTAAGTTCTACTAATTGCACAATCCTCCCGTCTTTAGCCACTACAAAATGAGCAGATGCCTGCGACTTAGGATTGCATAGCCAACTAACTGAACCTTCAAAACTGCCTTCCGTGATATGATTTACTATCATATCAGGCTTCCAACCATTTCGCCCATTATACTTATTGGGAGACAACTTCTTTTCTATTTTAAATTCTTTTTTCATAATCTCCATTTACCTCGCTTTTAGGCTTATCTAATTCTTCTTCATAGGGCTTCATAAGTTCTTTATTTTTCTTTTTTGAAAATAACAAAAGCCAGTGCAGATCAGCACCAGCTTCAATAAGGTTTTCTATATTTGATTGAAACTCTCTCATGAACATTACTGAGTATACAAAGGATGCTAGAAATATACCAGCCTTCTTCAGATATATAACCCTATAGCTTAATCCTGTGAGGATCGCTATAGTCAAGTAAGCTATTATTTTTTTCTCAGTTCCATTCCATAACGATTTAGAAAACAGTTCTTTACTTTTTATGGCCTTTCTATAACCGCCATTTTTAACTATAATACTATACTTTTAGTAACAATATCAAGAAAAGCGGCCGCAAGTACCGCAGCCAAAGATATCATGTAGGCTTTTTACGGAAACATGACATAAGTTATAAAACTAAGTATGGCTCCGATAATGGGCTTCGCTCCAGTAAAAGCTTTGCTTGTAAATTCTTCAATACTTTTTAACAGTTCTACATCCATATCGCACCTCCAAAATAGTAGCAGGGCATAAAAAATACACCCTGCTAAATGTTGTGCTACAATATTTTTCTAAGTAATAATGTATCTATACTCATCTTTGGAAATTCTTTCATCATCAATCATCTGTTGTAACTTTTCTATTGTAACTTTATTAGCATTGTAAAGCCTTTTTAAACTTTCAATCAAAATACTCATTACAACATCCCCCTCTCAATCAGTTCGAGAGTATAATTATCAATAACCTCTGCTATAATATCTGTATTTTCTTGCCTTCTTAATTCTTTTATTCTCTCATCGGCTTGTCTTTTTAATTCTTCATCTAGTTCATAAGTAGCACCGTTCCACCTATACCATCCGCCATTTATTCCCGCAGGCAAGTGTGTTTCTTCTAAATGTACTTCTGTATATCCTTCAAAAGGATATTCTATAGCATCTCTAATAATATTATTTTCATCAATCTTTAAATAAAACGTCAAAATTATCCCTCCTATAAACTTGGTAAATTATATATTTTAGGGAATAAAATCACCTTCCCTACATTTCCTGCTGATATAGTTTCCATAGCAATACCAAATTTCCATTCAGGCGGAGAGTAAGTAAAATATTGATTCTTCTTTGTTATTTTTTGAATAGAATCGTATACGTCTGATTTATAAATTATTATAGATTGAGAAGAGTTACCTATTGCTAAATACGTACCATCAGAAGGACTAAATCTTACACTTGACACAATAGAAGTAGGTAAAGTAAGAGGATTAGCTATTTTCGTAAATGTATCCCCATTTCCTTTATATATAGTTATATACGTTGAATATACGTGCCCTACTGTTAAATAAGTATCGTCTGTACTCCATTCTAAACATCTTACAATTGGCGGTAATATGTCAGGGTCATTAACTTTATTAACCCCGCTTTCCCACAAGCCCATCCTTTTTAGCATAATTGGATCTGCTTTAGTTATGGCTTCATATGCTTTACCTATTGCTTGCTCATTCCAACCGTCAGGAAAATTTACATTACCTCCACCGCCATGTCTAACTAAAATTGCTTCTCCCATTATCTCACCACCTTTATTTGAATTGGAATACTAACAGCAGGCTTTTCTGTAGCGGAAAAAGTTATTGAGTTAGCTGCTGTGACTGCTCTATAAATCTTAGCCCATGTTTCTTGTCTTGCTGTATCGGTTGCATATGTTCCACTCATTGTTACATCTATGATTGGATTATCGGTTTCTAAAATATCACTAATTGTCACTGTTTTTGTATATGGAGCAGATGATCCTGACCAAGATGTATCTAAAGTAACAGTATACGTTGCCTGAACTGCCTTATTATTCCAATTAGTTCTTTCTGCACTGGTTATGTATTTTGTACTATCATTGAGGTGTGAAGTCAATGCATCATTCACAGTTTTAACAGAGTTGGGAGTGGCTGCTGTATCTTTTGAAGTTGATGATACGCTATCAGTTAGCTGTACATGGCCTTTTGCAGAGGTAGACGCACTTTCATTTTTATGTGCATTAAAGTTAGTTTGAACCGTATTAGCTGCTGTGTTAGCTTTTTGCTGTGCTCCAGCAGGTGTTTCTGCTCCTACACCGGATGCAGTCAACTCTACAGCTCCCGTTTTCCCATTTACAGAAGTTACGGGTATTTTTATGTTTCCTACTTTGTTATCTATTTCTTTTAGTTTCTCATCAACAATATCAGCATTTTCATTAAAGTCTTCTATATTCACATAATCTGTAAGCTCTGGTTTCTTTAAGTTATAATTATTTGTGTACTTCATTTACTCACCCCATTTAATGATCTTAAATCATTCCATGTCATATTTAAGCAATCTCCCCAAGTCTTTTGATATACAAACTCCCATGTATTGAAAGTAAATGTATATGTCAGACCTAAGTGTGCAAGTATGATAATATCTAAAGCTTCTTTTAAACCATCCATGTTATTAGGAATCCCTTTAGTGCCTGCAAATTTTATTTTAAAAACTCCTGGAGTATCAGTTTTGTTAATTTCCACTTCACCATTGCTATAAGCACTAGCGACTTCTTATATAGTTTCTTCGGTTGTTTGATCAAATACCGCTCTATACCTTGAAGAAATTTGCTCTCTCCTTTGGTCATATTCTAGGTCCTTCCTAGATTGAATACCTAGATCTCTCTCATATATGTGTAACATTTCTATAGCTGTATCCAGAAGCATATTCCTTCCAACAACATCTATGTCTTGCTCTAATCTTCTCAACTCCTTGTCATAGGCATTTAAGATAGCATCAAATACAATAGATTTCCTCTCATACCAAGGAAGGTACTCAATCATAACGCCTTTATAGTCCCTTATAGATACAACTACATTAACTACCATTTCAGTAATAGTTCTCATTATTGATGGGGAATAATCAACTCTTACTCCTTTTATTTCTACCCCACTATCTGTTTCTATAAATACTAAAACTAATCTTCCCCATTGATACAGACCTATATCATTCCATGTTAGAGTATTTACTTCATCCCATCTACGTTTTATATTCATACTATCACTTAATCCTTATAATCAATTAATTTTTAGGTATTTTATATTGAGATGAAATATCAATGGTTTTAATAAATTCCGCTGGAGCTTTCCGAAGAAGATTGCCTCCTATCTCACTGTCAAATATACTTATATGAGTTATGGGGCCCCAGTTTTCTCCTGCTATTGGGAATAATATATCTGCATTGTTGCTAGCTTGACCTTCATTTGGCTCCGTAAATGTAACCGGTTGTCTCACATAACTTGATGTTTTAACCTCTATTTCCTCATTAAAAAGACCTACAAAAACATTTTGTAGGTTGTCACTCAAAACTTTATTTTTCAAATATGTTGTCATATGGTTCATTAAATCACCCCCATTATAGCAACTTCTTCCTCACCTATAGTTATGTTTGATATATCTCCATTAATTTTTAAATCACTATAATCTAATACACCTTCTGTGCCTAAGATAATACTTCCTATTTGTGCATAGCTTATATAATTTGTTTTAAAATCGATAGATTTCAGGTATTATGTTATATTTTGTCTTATATAATTCTTGACTTGTTGCTCTGTATATCCATCAGTTAAGACTAAATTAACTGAAATATTTAATTCTACAGGTTTAGCCGATACAACTGTAACATCTGCCCCGAAAGGCCTTTCTGCTTCTATGTGGTTAAATACATTATCAATTAGTTCTTGGCTTGCTGGTTTCCCATTAGAATCAATTATTATTACTTTTACTGTGAGTGGACCGTTCCATCTAGGTATTACTCTTACTCCACCTACTCCCACAACTTCTTTAGCCCACTGTTCATAATGATACTTATTCCCTGCTTTTGCTGGTCGTTGTAACTTGTCAAGGAACTAATGGAAACACACAACGAAACAGTATATTCTTTAGCAGAAATAGTGCATTTAAGCCCTGCAACTATTTCAAGATACTCAAATGCAGAAATGGCTCCTAAAATCACTACAATAGAAGTTTTAGCAAATCATTTTAATGTGAACCCAAGTTGACTTATGGGTTATGATGTACCAAAGCAAATGAAATCTAAGGATATAAGCAAAGATGATAAAAAAGAAATCCTTACAAGAGCAGCTCATGCAGTAGGACATGAAGGTCCACTGAGTGAGGATGATATGAATAAAATTGAACTGGCAATAAAAATTGCTTTAGCAAAACATAAAGAACAGTAGGTGATACTATGAGCGCTTACGAAAAGCTATTGGAAGAGTTCAGCCAATATATAATAATTGATGATGCTGCCAATTTACCTTTTAAAGTTAAAGATTTTTATACTAATGAGCATAAATCTAATATAATCCTGTTGAATAAGAATCTCAAAACAACAGCAGAAAGAACTTGTATCTTAGCAGAGGAAATTGGTCATTACTGCACGACTGCAGGTGATATACTAGATCAATCAAAAATCCAAAACAGAAAACAAGAGTATAAAGCTCGTCGTTGGGCTGTTAAAAAGCTTATTAGGGTAGAACAGTTTATAGATGCATTCAATGCCGGAGTAACTAACAAAGCTGAACTAGCAGAGTTTTTGGAAGTAACAGAAGATTTTATAGATACAACATTAGATCATTTTAAAGCAATATATGGCATCTCACACAGTATAGGGGAATACATAATATTTTTTATTTATAAACATTTATAGCACAAGTCAAATATAGATGGCATGGTTAATGTAAACAACCAGAGTAGGCTCTAATAAATAATAAATCCATAGTTTATTGCTTTATCTTGAATAACAGCCGAAAAAGTTAATACATTATTAAAAAGTACCGGCCTGCGCTGGATAGTTTTTTAATCCCATAAGGTTGTCCGGAGCAGACCGTACTTTTCTTTCATATCTGCATTTCATTATATACCCAGCAACTGTTTCTTCTTTGCCTCGAACTCCTGCTGAGAAATTATGCCCTCTTCCATAAGAGCCTTGTACCTCTTAATTTCCTCTATAGGATCTACAGATGGTGCAACAGATTTTTGCACTCCTTGTGCACTGGTGGTACCAAAGGCCACAGATATTTCAACTGTTCCCGGAAAAGCTACTGTCTTGAGTGCTTTAACCAACTTTTCAATTTCCTTAATGCTATCCTGATAGTCTCTGATATAGTCATTTACATTTGGATGTTCATGGGAGAATCGAGGTCCATCCATATCACACTTGATCACTGTCCAGTATGGATGATCTAAATACAGCTCCACGTTAAAAGCCTTGAAGGGTTCCGGAATATCAAAAAGCTGAATAGGTGCTGTCCTGTTTTCTTTACCATCATCCATCTTGTCAATAGCACGAGCCAGCTGTTTGCTCATCATATATTGAGCTATTTGAGGTGCAAGTGCCATAGCCCGTTCCGGTACGGTACTGGTATAACAGCGTATGCCCTCTGACGAACCCTCAAACAGAGGAATATTGTCCTCTTTAATAATGAAGGACTTTAAATGCTTGCCTTCAAAAACGGTTTTATCTGGATTTTTGCTCATGCAAAACAGTTTATTCTGATAATCGAATATGATTTTTGTATCCCAAATGCCAAAGTCAATCTTTTCAGAAACAGCAAACTTGCTTTTTAAATGTTGGTTTTCATCATAAAATGCTAAGTATTCCTTAAATCCTTGCATTGTTAGATTACATTTCTTATCATTATCCATGTCTATTTTGCTGTAACAAGTGTCACATATATACTGGCCCTCAATTTTCGATGGCAAAAACCATGAAATCTTACCTCCACAGATTGGGCAAGGAGGTTTTTTAGAAAATAAGCCCATAATCATTTCCTCCTTTGTTAACATAATTATCTTGTTCCGCCACCGGAACCGCCACCGATAGAACCTCTACCCCCTCCTAAGGAAGTAAATCCTCCACCTCCGCCGCTGCGTTTTTTCTGCTCTCTCCAATTTTCAGCTCTTTTCATATTGTTATATAACAAGTAGTGATAGGAATAAGCCGTATCCAAACTTTGACTGTAATACGTCAATTCCATAGAGATTTCCGGATATAACTCTTTCATTTGTTTTGCCACCTGATCTGCTATACCAAATAGCATAGCATAGGTGAGCAATTCTCTCCAAATGGGTATTTCCTTAATACCTCTCTCAGCAATCAGTGAAAAATCCTCCAGATATCGTTTGAGGCCCATAAGCTCCCCCAGCTCTTTCTCTCCATCCGGTGTCAGATCCTTTAACCTTGCAGGAACATTCCAGCGTTTAAGACACTGCTTTTTACTTAAATAGGCTCTTCCTGCACTATCATGTTTATCTATATATGCGCGAAGCAGTCTGTAATTTTGGTTTGCATAGCATTCCAACTCCTTTGGCTGTAAAATGCCATCAGAACCGGCAGCCCCCTCTAGCACCGTATATAAATACTCATCATATTCATTCATTTTTTCATGGTTGCTGCCCATAAGGCACAGGCTGACAACTTCTTCAGTCTTGCCCAAAAAGCCTACTTGCTGAGTTTCCACTGGCGAGAGACATCCTAGCTGGATCAATCTTAACATACTTGTGGCGAGAATGGCTCCGTCCTCACAAACATCAAACATTCTCCCTAACACATAGGTGGCACTTAGATTGCCCTCGTTAGGAATATCTCTAAAATAACCAAATCTTTCTGATAAATCTTTTTTCTTTTTTTCTTTTCTTTTCTTACTTATTTTTCCAATAAGTATGGTCAACCCTAAGGGAAGTCCTATACATAGCAGCATAGAAATCAATATGGCTAATAGGGATATTCTCCCAGAACTATCGTAATCGCTGCCTAAAAATGCTTCTTCACGCACTTCTTCAAAGCTTCCAGGCTCTTGCCGTAAGGGAGACAGTATTCCCTTTTCCATTGCAAACATTACAGTCACATGATTTTCTGATAATAGGGGCGTATCTGTGCGAGCAACGATACTGCCGTTCTCAAATAACACCTGTCCATCAAAGCCAAAACCCCATATATCCGCATTATCATCAGTAATGGGTGTTCCATCAGCAAGCTGTATTTCAACTGTAACATGGGTAGGAGTTGTGTTCATTTTGTCATTGACAAAACGAAAATTGACACCATCTTTGTCACTGTAACCACCTACCACATTATCCAGCTTATATTCCATGGTATAATGGTTTTCACCGTATTGGCTTATACCGAAACATATTTCATATCCACCGTCTGTTTGGTTGATTCCGCATTTTTTAGATTTTTCTTCAAAGCTCCAGTCAATATTCCAATCCTCTACAGTATCATATGTACCATTCTGGTCTGATACTCTTAGACCGCTGATAGTAAGATAATCAGGTGCGTTCATAGAGATATAGACTTCTGTACCTTCTTCAAAGCTACCTTCCCAGTTTTGGATGATGCCCATAGAACCATCATCGTAAATGATAGCTTGTATATCAATGGTGTCCACATGATTTGCTGCAAAAATAGGGAAAGGCAAGATAAACAGCAAGACAAAGCAAAAAATCAAAACTTTAACTGTTTTTCTCATAGAGCACCTCATTTCATGCTTGGCATATCCGTCTTGGTCGGTTGTTCCTCCAGATAGTCTCTTTGTTTAAATCCTAACATGCTGGCAATTAAGCATGCAGGAAACATTCGAATTTCTCGGTTAAGCTTTGTTACACTGTCGTTGTAGATAAGACGACTTGTTCGTACCATGTTTTCGTAGGTTTCCACTGCATTCATTGTTTTGATATAGGTTTGGTTTGCCTTTAATTCAGGATATTGTTCTGTTACCATAGCAATCCTGCCCAAAGCTTCAGAAATAATTCCTTCCTGGCGTAGAACATCTTCCGGCGTAGATTTTGCCGTAATAACGCTTCTTCTCGATTTAATGGTCTCAATCAATGTTTCACTTTCGTGTTTTGCATAGCCCTTTGTCAAATCCAAAAGAGCCGTTAATGCATCAAAACGGCTTGATAGCTGCACTCCAATTTGGCTCATGGAATTGCTTACATTCTCATCAAGAGCTACCAGTTTACGTTGCGTAGAAATTACCCATAGAGCAATTACCACAACAATTACGATAATTGCAATAAAAATTGGCAACATAATATAATCCTCCTCTTAAATTTTTTGTCAGGTAGGCTAAGTTTGCTTACCTGTCCATTTTATTTCTTATATAGCTGGAAATCAAGCCACAACTTCATTTTCAGTTTTTATGCCTATGGTGACAAAGTAATACTATTGCTGATCTCGCTGATCATTTATGGTAAGACAAACTCATTATCGGCACTGTGTATAAATGTAATCACATATTGTTCTGTCATGTCACCATTGTAAAGTTTTACCACTTGAACCATTTAATCTATGCTATCTTCATTTTTCTATAAAAATCATATCAACATACCGTATTGCTATTCATATTGACATCACTTTCAAAAGCAGCTAATTCTATGTCAGTGTAAGTGGAACAATAGACTTCCTCAATATACTTCTTTTACTATATTCTCATCCCATATACTTCTTTTACTATATTCTCATCCCATTCATAAACCTCTAAGTCATTTTTCATGGCAGGTATAACGACGATAGAAGAATCAGATCCAGCTAATATATAATTCCATGTTGCTCTGCAACGACACTGAAAACATACGGAACATCCATAATGATATAAGCAAAACTTGTAGAAACAAAACCTGCTTCTAAAACTGTTCCGATATTGCTTGATTCTCCAAATCTCATTATGTAAGACTGACTGCATCTTCACCGACGCAAACTGCTAGGTTCATTGTAATAAAGAGTACTGATACTTTTTCATATTATTTCCCCCGTTCATTAATGTCTACTGTACAAGTAACCTTTCCCTGTATTAAATCTATCACAAACTCAATTTAAAAACTGCCCGCTGAATGAAATGAGGTTTTTTTGACATGAAATATAGTTTTTCATTATTCGATGAGGTAATTTCACATTTAACTTTACTTTTGTAAGCTATTTTTGAAAGCTATTAAATGGAATAATAAATAAAAATCTAGTAGAAAAATCATATTCTACTAGATTTAGTAACCTCGATGCAATTAACACATTGTAATAGAATTATTAAAAATAATATACTAAATTATAACCTTCTCCATCCTATTCCAGCATATTTTATATCATTTGCTCTTAAGTTCTTCTCGTGAAACATTCTGCATCCATCAATTATTACAGGATTTTTCATTAATTTTGTAAACACATCAATATTGATATTTAAAATTGAATCCCAGTCTGTCATTATTACAGCTGCATTTGCATTATGCAAAGCACTTTCATAATCATTGTAGAACTCTAAATTTTTTTGCTCTCCTAACTCTTTTTTTGCATTTTCAACAGCCACAGGATCATAACACTTTAATACTGCATCTTCTTCCATAAGTTTCCTAATGAGTTTAATTGATTGAGACTCTCTTATGTCATCAGTCCCCTCTTTGAAAGCTAATCCCAGCACGGCTATTGTTTTATCTTTGATATCTCCAATCTCATTCTTGAGCTTCAATATTATTCTTTCTGCCTGAGATTCATTTACTTCAATTACAGACTTTAATATCTTAGGCATATAACCTAATTTTTCAGAAAATGTAATCAGAGATTTAACATCCTTAGGGAAACAACTTCCTCCAAAACCACGACCTGGCTTTAGATATTTTATTATATCAGGTCTAATGTTTCTCCCCTCAATATTCATAGATAGACGCCTGTCCATATGGACTCCTTCTAGTACTTCTACAGCATCAATATCCTCAATTTCCTCAGAAATTGCTGCAATTTCATTGGAAAAAGAAATCAAAGTTGCCAGTAAAGCATTGGAAGTATATTTTACCATTTCAGCTGTTCTAGGATTTGTCTTAACAATAGGCGCATCAAAGTAACCTTTATATATTTTACTGAAAACATCAAAACTTTTATCATCCATGGCACCTATTACTATCCTGTCCGGATTCATAAAATCTTCAACAGCATTTCCTTCCCTTAAAAATTCCGGATTCATCACAAGTCCAAAGTCACCCAATCTTTTTCCAGATGCTACTTCTAAAATTCTCATGACCACAGTATCTGTAGTTGTAGGTACTACAGTACTCTTTACACAAACTACATGATAATCTTCTTTCTCTTTTAAAATCATTCCTATATCATAGGCCACTTCCTTTACATATTCTAAATCTATTTTCCCCTCTGAAAATGGAGTGCCTACTGCTATTATCGATACCTCTGAATTTTCGACTGCATATTTTATATCCGAGGTAGCTTTCAATTTACATCCTACAACCTCCAAAAGAAGCTCTTCCAGATGATTTTCAAAAATAGGCGATCTACCACTGTTAATACTATTTACAATGTTGTCTACTCTGTCAACACAAATAACATTGTGACCTTTTTTTGCTAGACATGCTCCTGTAACCAATCCAACATAACCAGTTCCAATAATTGATATATTCATGTCATTACCCCTGTCTTCTATTATTTAAAAATATTATCAGTAAAACCTGGTGACACATTTTCAATCTCTTCAATCTTTTTTCTCAACACATTTATATAGTGTCCATATACATAACCCTTTGGCTCAAATTGCCAAAGCATTATATAATCTGTTTTGTTTATCATTCTAAGTCCACTGAAGTGATAGAATACCATTCGAACGTTATCTACATATACTCTGTCATCATAAGTTTTAATCTGATATAGATGCTCGTTCCATGATGCTACATTAAATCCAGGATGTTCAAGATAATAAATGTTTCTGTAATGTTTCTTCAGCCTATCAAGATGACCTTGATCGCCAAAGTTTCCATTATCAAAATAGTCATAACACCAGTTAAAACATTGCCTCTTCCACCATTTAAGAGCCTCCAACCCAATTTTATCTCTTTTAAAACATACAAATCCTCCATTTATATTTTTTGAGCTTCTGTGTGTAGTAACTATCACTGACCATTTTTTAATTCTATTGATAATGCTTAATGGATCTGAAAAGAAGTATATATCACTATCAACGTATAGTATTTTTTTGATTTTAGAATGTTTCTTAAATATATATTCAATTACAACTGGTTTTATAGTCCAACAATATTCATATATTTTCCTCTCTTTTCTAAGGTTAATTAAGGTTTTATCTTCAAGCTTTGAAAAATCTATTATAACAGCTTTTGAAATGCCCATTTTTTTGAGCAGATCATAGGATTCTCTATCCACACAAAATACAAATAAATGTGCCGCCATCCTGTTTTTTATTATCGATTCATAAAGTGCCAAAAACTGATGAATTCTTAATTTTGATATAATAGTACATAAAGCAATATCCATAATCTCAGTCCTTATTTTCATATATTCTTTTCTTAATAAAATCCCAGTTCTCATTAAGCTCAATATAATCCTTGTATGTGTCTATTGCAGCCCAAAAACCCTGGTGTAAATATACTGCCAATTGCTTATCCTCCACAAGCTTTTCCAAAGGTTCCTTCTCAAATACACAGTTGCCTTTTTCATCATCAATATATTTGAATATCTCCTTATGCATAACAAAAAAACCACCATTTATTATCTGATCTGTTTCCGGTTTTTCCACGAATTTTTCAGCTATACCATTTGATATTTTCAAGATTCCATATTGACTTTTGGCTTTTACACCTGTCATAGTCGCAATCTTTCCCTTTTCCCTGTGGAATTCCAATAGTTTTTGTATGTTTATATCTGCCAGCCCATCTCCGTATGTGAGCATGAATTCATCATCTTCAATGTATGGTTCAATCTTTTTTATCCTGCTGCCTGTCATTGATTCCTCCCCGGCATCTATAAAGGTTATTCTCCATTTGTTGGAACCTCTCAAAAAAGTAATTTTAAAATCACCTTCTCTGTTATCAATAATCATATCATAATTCATCCACGGACTATTGATAAAATACTCTTTTATCTTTTGCCCTTTATAGCCTATAGGTAGTATGAAATCATTAAAACCATGATGATAATATATATTCATTATATGCCATACCATAGGACGGCCATCTATAATTATCAAGGGCTTAGGAATATCTTCAGTTATTTCTCTGATTCTGGTTCCCTTTCCCCCGCAAAGAATGACTACCTTCATACGTTCACCTCCTGTAGACAACTTCCTCTAATACATATTAGTACAAAGTCATCTTATATGTGTCACTATACCAGGCTAAAAGCCTCTTTAAGCCTGTCTCCAAATTTACAGAAGGATTATAGTTTAAAAGATTTCTTGCCTTCCTTAGATCAGGACATCTTCTTCGCGGATTGTCTATAAGATAATCCTTATCATTGCTTTTATCATATATAATTGTTGTGTTTCCAACAACTTCAGCAACTTTTTCTGCCAATTGCTTCATGCTTATTTCTTGTTCATCATTTCCTATATTAAAAGCCTCTCCATTATACTCGGACATCAGGACTTTGATAAAACCTGTAACAGCATCACTTATATAGCAAAAGCTTCTTGTCGGTCTTCCATCGCTTAAAATTTCTATTTTTTTGTCATATAGGGCTCCTTTAAAGAAATCAGATATAACTCTCTTATCATCAATTCTCAAACCTGGACCATAAACATTAAATGGTCGTACTATCTTTATTGGAACATCATACTGTTTCCAATAATTAATGCATAGGGTTTCACCCAACCGTTTTGACTCATCATAACAAGCTCTTGGTCCAACACATGACACATTGCCATTATAAGCTTCATCTGTAGGTATATTTGCTGAATCCGGATCTCCGTAAATTTCACTGCTGGAAAGGTAAAGCATGCTTTTAATGCTCTTTGATTTTGCAATGTCAAGGAGATTTTTTAATCCCCATACATTGGCTTCTATGGTCTCAATGGGATATTTCCTATAAAAGCTCGGGGAAGCAATGCTAGCAGCATGGACAATATAATCCACATCATGTGTAATTTCTATTGGTTTCGATATATCCTTATCTAAAAACAGAAAATTATCATTGTCAGTTAAATGCATAATCCTGTTTATGGAGCTGGTCCTATAGTTGTCTATGCAAATAACTTTATCAGGTGTAGAAAAAACATACTTGTTACAATAATCAATAAAATCAAGAAAATAGGATCCTATAAATCCTCCACTTCCGGTAATAATCCATGTGCGACCACCTTTATCACCTATACAGTTCTTTGTGTTTATATATATTTTTTCAATATCTTTATATATGACTTCTAAACTTTTCAAAACTATCTACCTCTTACATCATAATAATGATAATTATTTTTATACCAATCAATGGTTCTCTCAATACCTTCTTCAAGGGATATTGCAGGGTACCAGTTTAGAACTTCCTTGATTTTTCTAATATCAACCTGTGGATTCCATAAATCATTCTTTCTGTATTCCAATGCACCATAGTTTAATTTTGCATCCATATCTATTTTTTCAGCTATTAATTCTACATAGTGCTTTAAAGGCAATGCTATACCACTACCTATATTGAGAGTCATACCTCGAGTTTCTCTTGTCATTGCTGCCGTCAGAAATCCATCTACTATATTCTCCACATAACAGTAATCTCTTTTTTGTAGACAGGTAGTCAGGTTTACTTCTTTATGATTGAGAATAGATAATATGACTTGTGTGAATAATTTGTGACTTCCTTCTTTCTCTCCAAAGATTCCAAAAGGTATGATAGTTGTCACGTCTATATCCATATCAGCCGCTATTTGATGTGCCAATATCGTTGAGGCTGCTTTTGTACTGCCATAAATATTATTAGGCGTATAATTTGAGTTTTCATCAATCAAAACTTCCTTGTTGCCATACTGCATACTTGTGCCGGTATTCATAAACTTCTCACAGCCTGTTTTACTCAATGCATGAAGTAAGTTGACTGTACCAAGTATGTTTATGTCTATAGCTTGATACATATGATTTTTTGATGAATCAACTCCATATGCCGCCATATGGAACACTATTTCTGGCTTAATTTTTCTTATGCAATTGCACACAGCATAAGAATCTCTTATATCTGCATAGTATATATCAAAATTGCCCAGTTGATCTTCTATCCTCCACAAGTCAGAGCCTTCACGCACGATGACAGACAAATCTGACTTTTGCTCTATCATCCTATCTAAAATATGAGAACCTAAGAATCCATTGGCTCCGGTTATTAGAACTTTTTTACCGTCAAAAGAACCCAAAACATTCTCCCTCCAATATATAATTTTTTCAGTTCTAATTACTCAGGTATTGCAATCATATGACATAAACTGGATTGTGTTACCATGAAGCTACTCTATTTTCACTCCCCTTGTTAAAATATGGGACATTGCCATAAGTTGTTACAAAAAACAAAAAGCTCGAAATCGAGCTTTTTAATTAAGTAATTATATAATTATACATATTATGCTTCCTTTGGTGTCATTCACTATTTTTTCCAAAGTCAATTGCATCTTTCCTTGAATATCATCTGGCATTTTATATAATTTGCTTTGAAGTTCTTCTTTTACCATATCATACAATGGTTTACCAAACACATTAGTTTCCCATATTCTTTCCGGATTGCTTTCAAACTCATCCATGAAATATCTAATGAATTCTTCACTTTGCTTTTCTGTGCCTACTATAGGAGATACCTCTGTCTCAATATTTGTTTTTATTATATGCAATGATGGTGCGCTGGCACGAAGTCTTACTCCAAATCTACCTCCATGCTTTACAATCTCAGGTTCTTCAAGTTTTATCTCATCTACAGAAGGAGCTACAACTCCATAGCCGACTTCTTTTACATCCTTTATAGCATCCTTAATTTTATCATATTCTTTCTTTGCATTTGATAGATCTCTCATTAAGGAAACAAGCTGATAGTCTCCTTCTATACTATATCCGGATACCTCTCCTAATATGCGGTAGAATAACCCCTCCTTAAGATTAAGCCTAACATCTATCGTTCCCCTTGCAAGATCCATATCTCTGATACTAGCGCTTTCCAAATTATCAACAACAGATAGGCTTTCTGTAGAAGAAGCAACTTCTCTGATTCTATAAATATCTTTTGTACTGTTTAGTATTCCATCTATTATCTCCTTTTTCAACCAGTGATCATTTTCTAAGGAATCTATCCATCTTGGCATATGATAATTCAATTCCCTTATCGGGAATTCAAACAATACCTTTGATAGAATATTATCTACATCTCTCATTTCCATGTTGAGACAATCAACCAGCAACACAGGCATCTCATATTTAACCTCTAATGATTCTCTTAACTCCTCAGCTTCCTGGCTATCTGGCTTTGCAGAGTTCAGTATTATCACAAAAGGCTTATTAATTTGCTTAAGTTCATTTATTACTCTTTCTTCAGCCTGTATGTAATTCCTTCTCGGGATATCCGTTATGGTTCCATCGGTAGTAACTACTAATCCAATAGTAGAATGATCATTTATTACTTTTTTGGTTCCTATTTCAGCTGCATCCTCAAATGGAATTACATTATCAAACCATGGCGTATTGACCATTCTTGGATTACCATCTTCCATGTGTCCTATGGCACCTTCAATAAGGTATCCTACACAATCAACAAGTCTTACTTTAAATTTGGCATTGCCTTCAAGAGTCATTTCAACAGCTTCGTTTGGTACAAACTTGGGCTCGGTGGTCATTATTGTCCTTCCATTAGCACTTTGGGGCAACTCATCCTTTGTTCTATCTCTTTTGTATTCATTTTCAATATTTGGTATAACAAGCAAATCCATAAATCTTTTAATAAAGGTTGATTTGCCTGTACGCACTGGCCCTACTACACCTATGTATATGCTTCCTTCTGTTCTCTCGGCAATATTCCGATATAAATCAAATTCCTCCACGATTTTACCCCCTCTCAAAGGATTATAACCATCAAATATTGCATTATATATATATGTAAAGTAGATAAGAATATTACAAAAAAAGATGCCTGTTAAGCATCTTTCCAAACTATTGGTTCTTTTTCCATCAAATCTTCCATTTCATGAGTTTTATTCCTTGTCATTAACTTCATTACTGATTCTTTTACATTAAACCCTTGGAATAAAACACCGTAAATTTCTTGAGTTATTGGCATTTCAATATTCAGCTTTTTTGATAGTTGATATGCAGACTTACTGGTTCGCACTCCTTCAACGACCATTTTTGTTGAGTTCAATACCTCTTCTACGGACTTTCCCTGTCCTATTGCTATTCCAGCCCTCCTGTTTCTACTGTGTATACTGGTACAAGTTACAAATAAGTCTCCAACTCCAGATAATCCGTTAAATGTGCTTTGTCGTGCTCCCATGGCTACACCAAGCCGTGCAATCTCAACTATGCCCCTTGTCATAAGAGCCGTTTTTGTATTGTCTCCATAACCTAATCCGTCTGAGATACCTGCCCCAAGAGCTATTATATTTTTTAAAGCTCCTCCAATTTCAACACCAACTATATCAGGATTTATGTATACTCTAAACCAAGGAGTCATAAAAGTATCCTGTATAAACTCAGCTACCCTTTTATACTTAGAAGATACTACTGTAGCAGATGGCATGTTTCTTGCAACTTCTTCTGCATGATTAGGTCCCGATAATACTGCAATCGGATTATATGGAAGATATTCCTCTATTATCTGTGACATCCTGCACAAACTGTCGTTTTCTATTCCTTTGGCAAGATTGACTATATATTGGTCGTCGTTTATATACTTTTTTATGTTCTGAACAGTATCCCTCACCGCATGGGATGGAGTCCCTAATACAATAATATCCGCTTCTTTGCAGCAATATTCCAAATCATTAGATACCTTAATATTACTTGGAAGTTTAACACCAGGTAAATATGTGGTATTTTCTCTTTTTCCCATCATGATTTCCAATAATTCTTTATTTCTTACCCACAACTTCACATCCAATCCTTTATTAGCAAGGGAAATGGCATTTGCTGTGCCCCAGCTTCCAGAACCTATTATAGAAATCTTGCTCAATTCTACCCCTCCTAGATTTTCTTTGCTTTATCTCCTATCTTGGACTCAGTACCATTTAAGAGTTTTATGATGTTTGATTTATGCCTATATATTGCCATAGCCGATAGCAAGAAGCTGAAAACAACCAGATTAATCGGCTGTCCTGATATTAGCATTAGAAGAGGGAATATTATCATACCCAATATGGAAGCCAAGGATACATATTTTGTAATTATAATTATTACAATACCTATAGGTACTATAACAGCCACCATCAATGGGTTAATAGCACTCATGACTCCTATGGTTGTGGCTATTCCTTTGCCACCCTTAAAACCCAAAAATACTGGCCAGTTATGCCCTACTACCACAAAAATACCCGCTGCTACTTGCCCATTTTCTCCTCCAATTAAGTTCCCTATTACTACAGCAATGGCACCCTTCAGTGCATCCCCTAAAAAGGCAAAAAATCCTGCCTTTGGACCTAAAGTTCTTAAAACATTGGTTGCTCCAGCATTACCGCTACCATACTTCCTTATATCAATTCCTTTGGAACATTTGGCAATCATATAGGATACGGAGATATTTCCCAAGAAATAAGCTATTATACTTATGATTATTATTTTTGTGGTCATTTAATAATATCCCCCTATTACTTGCTTTTTCCTTTAATTAAAAATCTAATTGGTGTTCCCTGGAAACCAAAGGATTTTCTTATTTGATTCTCCAAATACCTCTCATAAGAAAAATGCATAAGCTCAGGGTCATTGACAAATATAGCAAATGTAGGAGGCTTTACAGATACCTGAGTGCTATAGAGTATATTCAATCTTCTTCCTCCCGATACAGATGGTTGATTCATCAATACTGCCTCATTTATTACATCATTAAGCAATCCTGTTTGTACTCTCATTGCATGTTGATTTGAAACAAAATCCACCATCTCCAATATTTTTGAAATACGTTGACCGGTAAGAGCAGAAACAAACATTATAGGCGCATAGCTCATAAAGGATAATTCTTTTAATATATTCTCTTTATATCTATTCATGGTCTTATCATCTTTTTCTACTAGATCCCATTTATTTACTACAATGATTGCTCCTCTTCCTTGCTCGTGCATGTATCCTGCTATCTTGCTATCCTGTTCTGTCACGCCGGTCTCTCCGTCAATTACCAATATACAAACATCTGACCTTTCAATCGCCGTAAGAGATCTTATAACGCTGTATCTTTCAATGGATTCATTGATCTTTCCTTTTTTTCTCATGCCCGCAGTATCAATTAAAACATATTTTTGACCTCCTGCTTCAAAAGGAGTATCTATGGCATCTCTTGTAGTACCTGGAATATTGCTAACTATAACTCTTTCTTCTCCTAAAATTTTATTTATTATAGATGATTTTCCTACATTAGGTCTGCCCACTAATGCTACCTTTATTGTAAAATCATCATATTCTTCTTCACCCTCATGTGGAAAAAGTTTTACCACTTCATCCAGCAAATCTCCCAAGCCTAATGCCTGACCTGCAGAAATACCTATAGGTTCACCAATGCCTAAATTATAAAACTCATATATATTATCCTTATACTTTTGTGAATCGATTTTATTACATGCCAAAATAACTTTCTTGCTTGTCTTTCTCAACATATTGGCTACTTCTTGGTCAGTAGCTGTTACGCCTTCTTGCCCATCCACCACAAATATAATTACATTTGCGGTTTCTATCGCTATCTCAGCCTGCCTTTTCATCTGCTGCATAATAATATCCTGGGCATAAGGCTCCAATCCTCCTGTATCAATCATAATAAATTTTCTTCCCAGCCACTCTGCTTCTGCATATATTCTATCTCTTGTAACTCCTGGAACATCTTCCACTATGGATATTCTCTTGCCTGCTATTCTATTGAAAAGTGTTGATTTACCTACATTGGGCCTTCCTACAATAGCCACAACAGGTTTTGCCATTATAAAACCTCCATTCTATCTACAGTATTTTAGAATATTTTCAACTAAATCGCTACCGTCTTGTTTGCATATAATAACTTTCACATCTAACTCTTTCTCGATATCTTCTATGGTCAGATCATCCAAAAATACTGGTTCTCCTTTTCGCAGCATATTATCAGGTATAAATATATTCCCTGAAATATTCTTAGCTTTAAGTTGAGATATTATATCTCCTGCCGTTACAAGTCCAGACACTTTAACAGATGAACCGAAAAATTCATTTTTTATTCCTATTACATTTAAAATAAGACCAGGTATTTTATCCATAATCTTGCCACAAGCCTTCTGCAATATAGGCATAGCATATTCTCCGGTCACGATTGTACCTTTACCTGATACTTCTTCATGTTGCTGAATTTTTGCTAAAGAAGTATCAAGTTCAGCATTGAAAAGTGCAATTATTCCCACACCGTTTTCTATTTGAGAAAATCCCTCATAATTATCATAAGGCTGTATCGGTCTATTGGCAATTAGGTAAAACTCATCAGACAAGAATACAAATCTGGTTCCTAATTTTCTCAGATAGTGTTCTTGCAATGATTCCACTTGATCAATAACCTTTGATGCAGCACTTTCATCATATTGCTTCAAAGGAAACAATCCATCCCTGTATTTGGTCAAACCTACCGGTACGATGGCAACACAGCTTAGTTCAGGATAAAACTCATATAAGTCCTTGATGGTTTTATCCAAATGCCCACCATCATTTATCTCCGGGCATAACACTATTTGACCCTTCATTTCTATTTTACCGTTTTTTAGCCTTCTCATATAGTCAAGAAGCCTAACTGCATTTTTATTATTGAGCATTTTCTTCCTTAGTTCCATATCTGTTGTATGTATTGATATGTTTATAGGGCTTATCCTGAATTTTATGATTTTATCTATATCTTTATCTCTCATGTTGCTTAAACTTAAAAAATTGCCCTGAAGAAATGATAGTCTTGTATCATCATCTTTAAAATACAATGTTTTTCTCATACCCTTTGGCAATTGATCTATGAAGCAGAAAATACACTTATTATGGCAAGATTTAGGTTTGTCAATTATTCCTTCAAATATCAATCCCAAATCTTCATCATAATCCTTTTCTATTTCCAGCTCCCATATCTCACCGTCTGGTTTCTCTATTTCCACAACCAGATATTCATCGCTTATTAGGTATTTATACTCTATTATATCATTTACTTCCTCGCCATTTATGCTTAGAAGTTTATCATCTTTTTGTATTCCCAGTTCATCTGCAATGCTGTCCTTTACAACATCCTTTATGTTTACGCTATAACATGGCATATGTTTTCCTCCTGCCTTTTCCGTACTATTTATATATTATAACCATTGGCAACATTAAGCACAACATTATTTTAGACAACAAAAAACAGGTCTGTACCATCCCCAACAAACCTGCCTTCTACTATATGTTCATTCATTTAAATACACATGCTCACCTGTCACTGCATATATTATCCACTCACAGATGTTTGTAACATGATCAGCTATTCTCTCGATACTCTGGCTAATGAATAAAAAATATGTGCTTTGATTTATCTTTCTTGGATCCTCCATCATAAGTATAAGCAGTTCTCTGAAAATTTGAGAATGAAGCCCATCTACTTCATCATCCCTCTTAGATACTTCTCTTGCTTTATCTACATCCTGTTTAACATAGGCATCTATGCTGTCTTTAACCATACCTGTGACTATATAAGCCATCCTCGGTATATCTATCAGTTCTTTTATATACTTTTCACCAGATAGTCTTTTTGTGATCTTTGCTATATCAACAGCATGATCTGCTATCCTTTCCAAATCCGTAACAATCTTCAAAGCAGTAGCAATTATTCTCAGATCTTTAGCAATGGGCTGCTGCAATGCAATAAGCTTTAAGCATTTATCCTCTATCTCCAATTCCATTTTATCTACTAGATCATCTTGTGCTATTACCTTATCTGCCAACTCAATATCTTGTTTCTTTAATGCATTTATAGAATCAGTTAATGCTTCCTCTACAATACTGCTCATCTTAATCATATCTTTAATTAGTTCTTGTAATTCATTATCAAAATGATTTCTGGTCATCAATTATTATACCTCCTATAAAATATTAACCAAACCTGCCTGTTATATAATCCTCCGTCCTCTTGTCCATAGGCTTATAGAATATTTTCTCTGTCTTGTCGTATTCTATAATCTCTCCATTGAGGAAAAAAGCTGCATAATCTGATATCCTGCCTGCCTGTTGCATATTATGTGTAACTATGATAACCGTGTATTGCTTCTTCAGATTCTCCATCAAATCTTCAATTTTCATTGTTGAGGCAGGGTCCAATGCGGAGGTAGGTTCATCCATAAGCAATATCTCTGGCTCCACTGCAATGGTCCTGGCTATACAAAGCCTCTGTTGCTGACCACCGGATAAGCCCATAGCATTAGACTTTAACCTATCTTTTACTTCATCCCATAAGGCTGCTTCTCTCAAGCTCTTTTCTACTATATTATCAAGTTTGCTTCTGTTCTTGGTACCATGTATTCTCGGTCCATAGGCTATATTTTCATATATAGACATGGGAAATGGATTTGGTTTTTGAAACACCATTCCAACTTTTTTTCTAAGAAGAATGACATCGTATTTGTTTATATCATTGCCTGCTATTTGTATCTCACCATCTATTCTTACATTTGGAATCAAATCATTCATCCTGTTCAAGCATCTGAGAAAAGTCGACTTCCCACATCCCGAAGGTCCGATTAAAGCAGTAACAGATTTATCATATATATCCATGTTTATATTCTTTAATGCATGATGGTTGCCATAATATAAATTTGTATCTTTCACTCTAATTTTCACGCTCCCCATAGCTTTCCTATCTCCTTCTGGCTATAAAAATCCTATTTATCAGTGTATTAGCTGAAAAGTTTATGATAAACACTAAAGCAATTAGTATTACAGCTGTCGCATAGGTGTTTTCTATAGATATACCTTCTGAAGCTAAAGTATAAAGATGTACTGATAAAGTTCTACCAGGTCTGAAAATAGAATCCGGTATACCCAAGGAACTCCCCGCTGTATATAAAACTGCAGCACTTTCACCTACAACTCTCCCTATCCCGAGTATTAAGCCCGTCAATATGCCAGGTATTGCATCAGGTATTATGATTTTTCTGATAGTCTGTAGTTTCGTGGCTCCCAATGCCAGGCTGCCTTCTCTATAAGATTTTGGTACAGCTTTGATAGCCTCTTCTGATGTCTTTATTATTGTAGGCAAAATCATTAAAGTAAGTGTTAAAGCTCCTGATAATATGGAATACTTTAGATCCAGAAAAAACACGAAAAATGAATAACCAAATAAGCCATATATTATTGACGGGATTCCTGCCAATGCTTCAGTTCCAAATCTAATGATGTTAAGCATAGTGCTCTCTTTTGCATATTCGGCCAGATACACTGAAGCTGCAACTCCTATAGGTGCAGCAAAAATTATTGATAAGACAACAATATAAATAGTAGAAACTATTACTGAAAAAACTCCGCCTTCCTTTCCCATTTTCCTTGGCTCTTCCAGCAAAAAATCTAATGATATATGCGGTGCTCCTTTTATTATAATGTCGCTTACAATAAGTACCAAAATAATTGCAGTAAATATTGAAAAAATCCACAATAAGAAGAAAGCCACTCTTTCTTTTATTCTTGAGCTGGTTATAATTTTAATATCATTCAATTTACGCACCTGCCTTTTTAGGTATGAGCTTAGCCAATAGATTCAAACACATTATGAAGATAAACAGCACAATTCCTGTTGCAAACAAGGCTTTTTGATGTTCTCCGCTGGCATATCCCATTTCTATTCCGATGTTCCCTGTAAGCGTTCTTACAGGTGATAATATGCTTTCAGGAATCATTGTACTGTTGCCTGTTATCATTATGACAGCCATAGTTTCTCCTACGGCTCTTGCCATACCAAGTATTATAGATGATATGATTCCTGATCTGGCTGAGGGTAGTATGACCTTAATAATTGCCTGCCAATGGGATGATCCCAAGGCCAAGGAGCCTTCCTTATACTCCTTTGGTACTGCTTCAATGGAATCCTTGGATATGTTTATTATGGTAGGCAGTATCATAATGCCCAAAACAATACTGCCTGCCAAAACACTAAAACCTTGATTGCCGAATAAATCCCTGATAATAGGAACTATAACTGTCATACCATATAATCCATATATAACTGACGGTATACCTGCCAAAAGTTCAATGCCAGGCTTAATAATTGCTGAAACTTTTGGAGACGCAATTTCTGCAAGATATATGGCGCAACTGATGCCAATAGGTACTCCTATTGCCAAAGCACCTATGGTGACATAAATAGACCCAATAATCATTGGAAAAATACCATACACCCCCTTAGTTGGGGTCCAATCCTTTCCAAGGAAAAAAGCTTTTATGCCTATTTTGCTTATTATTGGCCAACCTTCTTTTGTTATAAATACTGCAATAACAGCTATCCCTAATAAGGCTATGGCGGCACAGATCACAAGCATCTTTTCAATTATTCTTTCACTTAATCTCATTAAGCTCTTCCCCTTTTGAAACTAGTTATCTATTAGTTTTTAGATAATTGTTATCTTCAACTATCTGTTGTCCTTCGTCACTAAGAATGAAATCTATAAAGTCTTTAGCTATTCCAGTCGGTTCCTCCTTGGTCACCATTAAGAAAGGTCTCGAAATCTTATAAGCTCCAGAATATATGTTTTCTTCATCACATGGGATTCCATCGATGCTTATAATCTTTAAATTAGCACTGTTCTTTACACTTCCATAGGAAGCATATCCTATTGCATTTTCATCACTTCCTACAGCAGTCATAACCCCGCCTGTGGAACCTTGGGTTATAGATGAGTTTAGTATTTCTTCCACGCCAATGAGCTCAGTGAATGCTCCTCTGGTTCCAGAACCCTCTTCTCTTGTTACAACTGTTATGGTTGCATCTTTGCCTCCAACTTCTTTCCAATTGGTTATTTCCCCAGTATAAATCTTTTTCAGCTGTTCAATGGTTAAATCATTTATCGGGTTTTCCGGATTCAATATTACAGCAATACCATCAGTAGCGATTCTAAACTCTTTTAGCATTTTTTCATCGGATTTTAACTCCCTTGAGGACATTCCTATATCAACTACACCTTCAATGGCGGATTTGATGCCTACACCCGAACCACCTGATTGTATATCTATAATTGCACCAGGATGTTTTTCTTTGTATGCAGAAGCCAGTTCTTCAATTAGCGGCTGTACAGAAGTAGATCCATTTATAAGTATTTTTTTCTCGGTTTCGACAGTATCTGATTGTCCTGAGCATGCTGTCATTATCAGTGTCATTACAACTATTAAGCATAAAATTAATTTTACTTTTCCCCTTACCATTATTACTCCTCCTCTTAGCTTTTTCACTTTGATAATAACTTAATTATGTTAATGCTCTATTATTCCATTGTAAATTCCATGTAAAAAACTGTTGCTTCCTATCTGGAGCATTCATTAGTTATTTGCATCCCCGCTACAAATTAAAGCATGCTTTTCTTCATAATAAAGGCTTCCTTTGAAAGCGTTTATATCAATCAAGGAGGCCTTAGCCATTAGATCAAGTTTATATTAAGATGGAATTAAGCATTACTATGGCTTATAAAAAAAAGAACTTTGATCAACTTTTATCATCAAAGCTCTCTCTTATTAAGGAAATTTTATTATAAATTTAGTCCCTTTTCCTAATTTGCTTTCTACAGATATGTCTGCATTAAAGTTCATGGCTATGTGTTTCACAATGGATAATCCTAAGCCTGTCCCTCCTTCACCGGTCCTCACCCTTGCCTTATCAACCCTATAAAATCTTTCAAATATTCTTGGCAAATCTTCTTCCGGAATGCCAATACCGGTATCTTCTACTACGATAACTTTTCTGGATTCTTCTAAATATCCCTGTATTGTTATTTTCCCTCCCTCATTGGAGTATTTAACCGCATTATCAACAAGGTTAATAAGCATTTGCTTGAATCTGTCCTTGCTCCCAAATATGACACCAATGTCTCCCTTTATTGATTTCTCTATAATAATTCCCTTGCTTTCTGCTTTAGATTTAAACAAAGGTATTATTTCGTCAATGGCTGATTTTATCTCAATCTTCTCTTTTGCTTTCTCCTCTTTATTGCTCTCCAACTCTGAAAGAAACAAAGTTTCATTTATCAAATTGACAAGCCTATCCGCCTCTGCATCTATTATATCTATAAATCTTAAAGCTATCTTTTCATCCCTTATAGCACCTTCTTTTAATGTCTCAATAAACCCTTTTATTGAAGTCAATGGAGTTTTCAACTCATGGGATACATTAGCTACAAACTCGCTTCTAACTTTTTCAAGTTTCCTCACGTGGGTTATATCTTGAAGCACTATTATAACACCAATTGGATATGATCCATCCCTTTCCAAAATGGGATTGGTATATAAACGAATTATTCTTTCTTGAGGATAATTGAGCGTTATCTCTGTTTCTTTATAGGCTTTGTTTTCAACGGTATCATCCAAATATTTTTGTATTTGGTGATTCCTCAATGCAAACATAAGGTGCCTTCCTATCAATTCTTTATCTTCAATGTCCAATATTTCCGTTGCCTTTTTGTTTATAAAAAGTATCCTCCAATGATTGTCTATGGCTATTATTCCACTTGCTACGCTGCTCAATATTGCTTCCATTTCCTTATTTCTTGTGTTTAATCCATTTATATAATATTGCAGCTGTTGAGACATATTATTAATTGTTTCAGCTAATCTGCTTATCTCATCATTACCGTATATTTTCACCCTAACATTGAAATTTCCTTTCGCTATTTCATCAGATGTCTGTGTAATTTTTGATAAAGGTTCAACTATTTTTCTTGTTGAAACATATCCAATAACCAAAGCTATGGCCAAGCCAAATATAAAGGCCATTAATAGATTATATAAATATTTCCTTGTAATTATCTCAATATCTTTCAAAGGCATGGAAAGCCTGACAATAATCATTTGACCGTCATATGTCAAAGCTGTGGCGTAATATATATAATCAGCTCTAATAGTACCACTATATCTTCTCTCAAGGCTATAGTATCCCATTATTGCTTTTCTGACTTCCGGCCTATCAATATGATTATCCATTTTTGATATATCTTCATCAGAATCTCCTAGAACATTACCTTGCATATCAATCAACGTTATCCTAATGTCATCATATGTCCTAATTTGCTTTATATATTCATCCATGTCTTTAAAACCATAACCACTCAATCGCTCAGCAATCAACTCAGCTATAAAAAGAGAATTGGATATTAGTTTGTCTTCCACAACACTGTTATATGTAGACCTGATGGTAACATATGATAATATTCCGCTGATAGCAAAACCAATAAGCAACACATAAAGCAAGGATAAGAATATCTTTTTACCCATTACAAATCACCTGGAACTTCAAATTTATAACCTACTCCTCTTACAGTTTTAATCATTCCTTCCTCATTATCTCCCCACAGTTTCCTTCTTAAATTGCTAACATGAACATCCACGGTTCGTGTCTCTCCTCCAAATTCATATCCCCACACAGCATCAAGAAGGAAATCTCTAGTCATCACTTTACCAGGATTTTCAGCCATTATTCTAAGAAGTTCAAACTCTTTTAGCGTGAGTATTATTTTCTTTGCGTTAATTTTTACTTCATATTTATCCACGTCTATTTCAAGGTTTCCAAAGGAAATTTTACTCTTCTGATTTTCTGATTCTTGGAGAAAATTTTCGTCATTTTTAACTCTTCTCAAAACAGTCCTTATTCGTGCAATAAGCTCTTTTACACTGAAAGGTTTTGTTACATAATCATCTGCTCCCAGTTCCAAACCTAATACTTTATCAAGTTCCTCACCTTTTGCAGTAACCATAATAATTGGAATATTCCTTGTTAGCTCATTCATCCTTATCATCTTACATACTTCTAATCCGTCTGTGCCAGGTATCATAATGTCAAGTAGAATTATATCAGGCATTTCTTTCAGTGCCATACTGTAACCCTCATATCCATTATCAGAGATAATGACCTCATACCCGTTCTTTTCTAAATTATATCGTAAAAGCTCCTGAATGCCATAATCATCTTCGATAACATGGACTTTCACTTCCATACCCCCTATCAATAATACAACCCCATAATGGCTGACATGCTGCCATTTCTTCCCTTATTCCTCCTATAAGAGAAAAATAGATCATCATTGCATTTGGTACACATTCTGCTTTCATTGATATTATACTGCCTTACCCCTGACTCCAAAAGCAATTTTCTATTAGCTGCCCATAGATCAATCAGGTACTTCCCTGATGACTTATCAAATACGATATCAGAATGATTGCTAAAGTTCCTTCTAAACATTTCTGCCGCGTCTTCATCCACTTCAAAGCAATCCTTTTCTATGGAAGGACCTATAGCTGCCAATAAATCCTCTGGCTTTGTATTATATATCATTTTCATTTTCTCAATGGTTTTCTTTACGATATGCAAAACTGTGCTTCTCCATCCAGAATGCACAAGACCGATGGCTTTATTGACAGGATCAAGAAGGTATATTGGAACACAATCTGCATAAAAAGTCATTAAAGGAACATTGGGCAAATTCGTTACCAAAGCATCGTATCCTTGGATTGGTTGATCATGGGACGATTTTTTTTTCAAGAAGTTTTCATCGACAATCAACACATTATCACCATGTACCTGTTTTGACATAATCAACTTTTTATAATCTATTCCTATGGCACTACATACTAAATCTAAATTTTTGTTTGTTACCTCTATAGGTTCATCTTTAAAAGGAGAAGTATTTAAAGAAGCATAAATGCCCTTGCTTACTCCTCCTTGCTTTGTGGTAAAACAATGTCTCACTATCCCCGTGTTCGAAAATTCAGGGATGGTTAAATATATTAAGTTTCCTGACTTATTGATTTCAAATGCCATTTCTATCATTCACTCCAAACTAATATAGTATTATTGATTCCAATAACATTATATTAGCCTTTATCCTCATTGGTAATCAACTGGTTTTTTTGACACTTTCTGAAACATTCAACAATATTTCTTCAAGTATCTTGATTCTTTCTTCCAGTTCCTTAATTCTGTTTTCTACAGGATCCGGCAAATCGGTATGATTTAAATCTATCTTCACTACTTCATTTGCTTTTCTGGTTGTATGAGCAGGAACTCCTACCGCTGTGGTGCTAGGCGGTACACATCTTAAAACCACGGCACCCGCTCCAATCTTTGCATTACTTCCTACGGTTATAGGTCCAAGTATTTTTGCTCCTGAACCTATAGTAACGTTGTTATGAATTGTTGGATGCCTTTTTCCTTTATCTTTACCAGTGCCTCCAAGGGTGACTCCTTGGTATATAGTAACATCATCGCCAATTTCCGTTGTTTCTCCTATGACTATCCCCATGCCATGATCAATAAACAATCTTCTGCCTATCACTGCCCCGGGATGAATTTCTATGCCGGTTAAAAAACGGGCAAATTGTGATATAAGTCTTGCAATAAGAAATAGTCTTTTGTTATAAAAAAAGTGGCTTATTCTGTACATGATGATGGCATGTAAACCGGGGTAGCATAGTAAAACTTCCAGCTTGCTTTTTACCGCCGGATCCCTTTCCATCACTACATTGATGTCTTCTCTTAATGTTTTAAGCATGATTTCACTCCTTTATGTTTTCATGGTGATTATGGTTGCTCCATAATTAAAAAACCTCTTAATAGGAAAATATCCTATTAAGAGGCAGTATACTCTGCGGTTCCACTCTTATCTGTACTCTATGGGTACCAACATACCCACGCAATTATAACGGATGCTTCCGTAACGACCTAATAAATTTCAGCCTAAAGCTCCTGGGCGCACTTTCGGTAAATACTTTTAAGATCGCTTCCAGCCTTGGCAATCTCTCTCTGAAAAAGTATGTTAATTACCTACACTTCCCATTCATAGCCTTTAATATATTTAATTCCGACTAATATAGTATGATTAAATTATAATTGTCCACCAATCATATGTCAATATACTTTTAAAGAATTTGCGAATTCTCATTAATCAATTTATTCAGTTCTTCCATGAATGTGTTAATATCTTTAAATTGCTTATAAACAGAAGCAAAACGAACATAAGCTACATCATCAACTTTTCTTAATATGGCCATAACCATCTCACCTATTCTCTTGCTTTCGATTTCTTTATCCATTGTATTATACAATTCCTTTTCAATGTTATCCGCCATTTCCTCAATATCTTTTACAGATACCGGTCTCTTTTCGCAGGCTTTCAGGATTCCATTAATGATCTTATTTCTTTGATAAAGCTCTCTTCTTCCGTCCCTTTTAACAATTATCAATGGCATTTCTTCTATCTTCTCATAAGTTGTAAACCTCTTGGAACAACTTTCACATTCCCTTCTTCTTCTTATAACAGTATATTCATCAGCGGGCCTTGAATCAACAACTTTGCTTTCATTCCAACCGCAATAGGGACACTTCATATCAATTCCTCCTAATGTGTTTCTACCACTATAAAGTCAATGTATATAATAATTATACTATAATCATGTTAATAACACATATAGAAGTTTGGTTTACTTTTAATAATTTGCATAATTCTGATGGGTTTATATTATAAATAGTCATTGCGAGTTTCTATCTATCAATATAACATCTACCCCAATTTTCTTTATATTTTCCCAAGGTATAACAATATCATTATCCTTGGCTATCACTCTAAACAATTTGCTTTCCGAAGGAATTATAATGGCTTCAATAGCTCCTGTTTCCATGTTTATTTCTACATCTGACACGAAGCCAAGCCTTTTACCGTCCGACATATTTATAATTTCTTTCTGTCTTAACTCCGATGCTTTAAACACACTAACACCCCCATTTCTGATACATATACTATTAAAATATATAAGACATGCATCAGAAATAGAACCTGAATTTGTGTATTTGAACTATGCCTTATGAGACATGGATTGTAAACCATGTACTGTAAACTATGAACTATGTTGTTTATTTATTTCTCTGGAAAAGTTTTTAAAATTGCTTGAACTTATCATGAAATGAGCCAGAAGCCTTGAAAATAATTTAAACGCATAATTAATTATACCAAGATTTACTACATAAGAAACAAACTATTTTCCCGAAAAATAAGAATATGTGCAGCTACACATATTCTTATTTCTAAATCAATCTATATATACTTTCTCATATGACTCAAAGCAGTTTTCTCAAGCCTAGATACCTGTGCTTGAGATATACCTATTTCCTCTGCAACTTCCATTTGCGTTCTTCCCTGGAAGAACCTTAGATTAAGTATAAGTTTTTCTCTATCATTAAGCTTTTTCATTGCTTCGCTTAATGCAATACTTTGAACCCAATTATCATCCTTGTTCTTATCATCCGCTACCTGATCCATTACATAAATAGCGTCCCCATTATCGTGATATATGGGTTCAAACAAGGATAGTGGGTCTTGTATGGCATCCAACGCAAAAACCACTTCTTCAACCGGTAAATCAAGTTCCTTTGCTATTTCAGATACGGTAGGTTCTTTTGAATTTTCATTTATCAATTTATCTCTTACTTGCAAAGCTTTATAAGCAATATCCCTTAAAGACCTGCTTACCCTTATAGAGTTATTATCCCTTAAATATCTTCTTATCTCACCTATAATCATAGGTACTGCATAAGTAGAAAACCTAACGTTCTGATCCAAATCAAAATTGTCTATAGCTTTAATCAACCCTATACAACCTACCTGGAACAAATCATCTACATATTCACCTCTGTTATTGAATCTCTGTATAACACTTAATACCAACCTGAGGTTACATTTTATAAATTCTTCCCTGGCTTCTTTATCACCCTGTCTTATTCTTTTTAAAAGCTCCATCATTTTTGCATTAGACAAAACTGGGAGCTTAGAAGTATTCACACCACATATTTCAACCTTATTAATCATCATACAGGCACACCCTTTTCATTTAGTAGACATTTAAATTATTACCATAGCTATCTTTTTTATTCATTGAAATAGGTTAATTCATATCAAAAAATATCCAGATATATATATATCTGGATATTTGCAAATTGATTCTATATCATTTTATTTATCTCTTTTTTTAACCTTTTTATTATTCTCTTCTCCAGCCTTGAAATATATGACTGTGAAATTCCGAGCATATCTGCCACTTCTTTTTGAGTCTTTTCCACTCCATCATTTAAGCCAAATCTCAACTCCATTATTCTCTTTTCTCTTTCATTTAGCTTTTTCAGTGCGATATCAAGCAATTCCTTGTCGGTTTCATCTTCCAAATATCTGTATATCAAATCATTATCTGTACCTAATATATCTGATAACAATAGTTCATTTCCATCCCAATCTATATTTAATGGTTCATCAAAAGATATCTCTGATTTCACCTTGCTGTTTCTTCTCAAATACATAAGTATCTCATTCTCTATACATCTGGAAGCATATGTAGCAAGCTTAATTTTCTTATCAGGATCGAAGGTGTTTACCGCTTTTATCAATCCAATAGTGCCTATAGAAACCAAATCCTCTACTCCAACACCAGTATTTTCAAACTTTCTAGCTATGTACACCACAAGTCTTAAATTCCTTTCTATCAATACTGATCTAGCATTGCTTCCTGCTTCATTGAGCTTTGATATCCAAGCAATTTCATCATCCATATCTAACGGGGGAGGCAATGCTTCATTACCACCAATGTAGTGAATCCAGCTTTCATCGGTATTTCTTATTCTTTGTTTAATCTTCACTATCAGTAGTATTAATTGAAGGCCTAACAATCTGAATAATTTATGCACTTTTTTTCCCCCCATTATAATTGCTTAATATTTCAGGATGCAATAAAGCTCTATATTCGCCATCTTTAGATAGATTTTTATTATATATCGCAATAATAATATCTTTAACATAATTTTTTGATCTTTTATCTTCAATGCTAACTGCATCAGGTTTAAACCCTATCAGCATTCCATTTTCAGTACCTAAAGATTTAAATGGTATAAATCTGAACTTTGTCATCCATTCAGACCTAGACAAAACTGAGGCTATGACATTTAAATTATTTTCCTTGTTATGCTCAAATATCTTTTGAATTTCTTCTGGTAATATTTCTTTTATAGCCTCATATTCCGCCACAATTACCGGTAGATTAGTTATAGGATCTGTTAAAGAATTCCCTGTGTCTACTAATGCCATCAAACATATTCTTTTGTTATCTTTTAATATGGATATTTCCAATAGTATCTTCTCTCGTTTTATCTTTGATATAATATATCCCCATGAGTACTTTACAATTATGTAAGAACATATTATTGATAAAAACAAAAGCTTTGCAGGAAAACTCTCCATGTAAAATATGCCTTTATAAGAATATCTGACACCATTTACAAGATAATATATACCGAAGGCTGCACCACCAAATATAAGCGAGACAATATAGAATACTAATATAATTCTTCCAAATTCTTTAAAGGTGTATGGATTAAAAGCCACAACGATGATAAATAATGAAAATATAATCTTCAAAAGCCAGGTATAGAGATACTCAAAGCCCGGAAAATAATAAAAAACAGCATAAATAGCACCTGCTATGGAAGCAATGATAATGTTTATTCTTTTATAAGATATTTTTGTTAACTTGGCAGTACTAAATAATATCAAATAATTCATTAGTAAATTTTCCACAAAAATTATATCCCCATATACATACTTGATCATATCTAAACATACCTTTGCTATTTCAAAATCAGTTATAAACTAAATCATATCTACTATAATTATAGAAACATATATGGAAAATATTTGTCATTTTGGGAAGTCGAAATAAAAAAATGCATTTTATAAATCTACATAAAAATCCCTTTTATCTTCAAGTATTCTAATATACCATCACAAATACCATCAGATATCATTTTTTTATATTGATTCTGCTCCATTATCAATCTTTCATATGGGTTTGAATAAAATCCTATTAATGAAACAACGGCAGTTTCATTGGATTCTATTAGTCGTATTATATTTGGATGTGTTTTATTATTACAGCTAATTATTCCTCTGTTATATAGCTTAGTAGCCTTTACCAACTCTTTTTGTATCTTTTTTGCGAGCAACTCCCCTCTCTTGCTGCTATCTCTGTAATAAGTTTCGATGCCTTTTTGGTTTGTATTATCTGACCAATTTACATCTATAACAATCAATATATCTGCATTAGAACGCTCAATTAGGCTAAGTCTGTCCTCAAGACTTACTTTATTACCACTTCTTGATCTTATGTTGACTGGAATACCATTATTTTGGAGCTTATCAAACATATTTTTTGCTATTTCATAGCAATCAAAATCCTCGTAACCTACTCCATAACCCCAATCGATGTAAATTTTAGGCATAAACATCACCACACTAAAATTATGTATAATACATATATATTGCTTTGCAATTTTTTTATTCCAAAAATTTTACAAAAAAAATAAAGGCTTCCTCCTGTTAAAGATTAACATGAAAGAAACCTTAAAATCTTTTCTTATTCTTATTTGAATCTGTTTCTTAAAAACGGCGGAATATCAAGATCATCATCACTATAATTTGATTTATATGGTTCAGGTTTTTTATCTATTACTTCATCTTCATTGTCATCATTTTGCCGTGGCTTGACTCCAAACTCATCAAAGCCTGTAGCAATAACAGTAATCCTTATTTCATCCTTCAAATTCTCGTCTATAACTGCACCAAATATAATGTTTGCATCCGGATCTGCAGACTGGAATACCAGTTCTGCTGCTTCATTAACCTCAAATATTCCAAGATCTGGTCCACCTGTTATATTAAGAAGAACACTCTTGGCTCCTTCTATTGAAGTTTCCAAAAGAGGACTATGTATAGCTTGTTTTACTGCATCGGCACTTCTGTTTTCACCGCTGCCATGCCCAATACCCATATGTGCAAGTCCTTTTCCCTGCATTATGGTCTTAACATCTGCAAAGTCCAAATTAACAAGTCCTGGTACTGCTATTAGATCGGAAATACCTTGCACACCTTGCCTTAGCACATCATCTGCAATCCTAAAGGCATCCATTATTGAAGCCTTTTTATCAACTATCTGTAGCAATCTATCATTCGGTATTGTAACCAGTGTATCAACATGCTCCTTAAGTTCCATCAAACCTTTTTCTGCTTGAAGCTTTCTTACTTTACCTTCAAAACCGAAAGGTTTGGTCACAACTCCAACAGTTAATATTCCAAGTTCTTTGGATATCTTGGCTACAATTGGAGCAGCTCCTGTACCTGTGCCTCCACCCATACCTGCTGTAACAAAAACCATATCTGCGCCTTCCAAGGCTTGTTTTATGTCTTCATAATTTTCTTCCGCTGCCTTCCTACCAATCTCAGGATTTGCACCGGCACCCAGCCCTTTCGTCAGCTTCTCCCCAATTTGAAGCTTATTAGGTGCTTGTGCCATATATAAAGCTTGTTTATCTGTATTGACAGAATAAAATTCTATCCCTTTAAGACCTGCAGCAATCATTCTATTTACTGCGTTATTTCCAGCGCCTCCTACACCTATAACCTTTATACGAGCTACTGAATTAACTTCAACATCAAACTCGAGCACATTACGACCTCCCTATTACATCCATAATTAAAGAAATAATGCCTATTTTATAGCAATAAGATCCATTCTCACATTTTTTGCTAGTTCAACTAATATATTGTTTAATAATATATTGTTCAACGCAAATGCCTATTTTCCTTTATTTTTATAAAATTTTTATTTACTATTTTTTTTCATTTTAGCTAATATATATCTTCTTATAATTGCAAAGTTTTGGAACAGCCTGACACCAAAAGCAAATATAGCAGCATAATAAATTGGAACCCCAAGTTGATCACCAATATATGTTAATATTGCGGCTAAAGCTGCATTAGCAAAAAAACCTGAAATGAATATTTCAATATCAAAGGTGTTTTCCATAGAGGACCTCACACCCCCAAAAACTGAATCTAAAGCTGCCAGTATTGCTATGGACATATAAGTTGAATATTGTATAGGTATTGTAAAAGGAGAGAGTAAACCTATAAATATTCCCAGTAATAAACCCAATAATGGTATAATCATTTACTTTCACCTTCTTTTATGCTTTTCTGATAATTAAGTTTCAAAGGAGCCTTATATCCATCCATCACTATATTTTCTGCTTTTTTTACATCAATTTCTATACCTGTATATTCCATTAAATCAATGTAACTGTCTGGTGCGAGTATTGATGCCTCAAGAACCTTGGGGTCACCAATTGCTTTAATTATAAAGGGAGCCGCATGTCTCTTCCCATCTATTATTATTATGGGTCCGCCACACTCTATATTAGATGTTCCCAATATCCTTTCACCGTTTATTGAAATGGCTTCTGCTCCAGCTGCTTTCAGTTCATTTACAACTTCCAGTACATCAATATCATGAATTACATATAGTTCTGGATTATCCATGATTCCAATTTCTTTTTTACTATCATTCATAGTAATTATAATACCTGGACCAGAAATTTTCTCCAATCCTGCATAATTCCTTATTTTCTTCCATTCTTCCATCATTGAATTATATATGCTTCCGCTCTCACTCAAGCTGGTTTCATATTCTTTAAGCTTTTGCTCCAATTCATTTATAGATTTATTAAGATTTTCAATTTCTACTTCTATATTGCTTACATCCTTCTCCAAGGCTAACAGCTTAGGTATTGTTATAATACCCAAAGATGTAATATCGGATTTTAATTGTACAGTGAGAAAAAAACCTAATATAATTCCAATGGCAAATAAATAATATGCGGATAATCCTTTTTTCATGTTATTGGGTTTCTCCTTCTTTTACTACTTTTGAATACTTCTTATCAATTACACCATCATACTTTTTAATTACAACAGATTGATGTTGAGTAATGGATATGGCTACGCCCTTGTTTTCAATTCTTTGAACAACACCATCCCTCATCCTTAAAGCTGCTTCAAGAGTTTTTGGATCTCCTATGGCTTTAAATGTAAAAGGAGGTGCAAACTTCACTGTGTTAATGTTTATATGAAGTCCTGCTTGTCTAATCTCTGTTGTTGATATAATTCTCTGATCATTTATTGAAATAGCCTCTGCCCCGGCCGCATTTAGTTCATTAACCAACTCCAATAAATCTGTGTAACTAATGATATTATAATTGTAGTGCTCTGAAAACTTCAAGTCATCTACCGTCATTGTAATACCAGGTCCTTCTACATCTACAAGCCCAGCAATTATTCTGGCTTTGTTTAATTCCTCATTTAAAAACTTTGCTGCCAAATTCCCTTCAGCTTCTGCATTTTCGTATTCTCGCAGCTGCTTTTCCAATTGGTTTTTCAACTCTATTAAATTATCTCTTTCTGTAGTAACTCTTTTCAATTGGGATGCTAATTCTCTTGCTCTATATTCGGTTACCGGACCCAGATTATTTTTAACGGTTTTAAATTGCACAGCGATCATTACTCCCAGAACTAGGCACACCAAACCCATAGCTAGATAAGTTTTTATGTTTTTCATTGATAAACCTCCCGGCTTAATCTCTCTTAAAAATCGGATTACCTTCATGTCTCATATCTACTATACCTACTTCATTATCTTTATTTAAGTCCTCAATAATAGACTTTGCCATGCTGATTTTATAATCCAATTTATTATTTCCCAAGTATACTCGAATGTTATTTGTTGTTGTAATAATAATATTAGATGAGTCTCCCACATCAATTGTTTCAATCATGTCTGTCATTTTTACATTCTTCAGATATTTTAAGACTTCCATAACATTATCCAATTGTTCTTGGTTTTCACTTTTAAGCTTTTCCCCTATCTTAAAATCACTAAAAGTTATTCCATGAACTTTAGGCAGATGCAAATTATCTTCTAAGCTTATAACTTCAATTATAACAGTTTCTTCATCAATATTGATATATGAACCTAAATAAGGTATTAAAGCTACACCTTCCCTTTCAATAATATCTAATGCAATGCTGGAAGGCAATACTCTCTTAATCCTAACTGCTTTAATTTTAGGATTTTCAAAAATGCCTTTCATTACTTCTTTTGTGTTTAGCTTAAATATATTTTGATTGTACTGAATATTTGACAGCTTTATTATTTCATTCTTAGGCACAGTTTTATTACCTGTAACATATATGTTTTTAATTGAGAATAAATCAGAAGATAATAAGAAAGCAGCAACTATTCCCAATGTAAAAACTAAAATAAAAACTTTAAAAAAAGATTTCATGTTCTCACCTCTAAGGCTTGTACTACACAAAGATTAAATTTAATTGCAGCATAGCTGCAATCATTATTTCTCCTTTGTTATATCTGCACCCAGACTGTTCAACTTTTTATCCAAGTTTTCATATCCTCTTTCTATATGAACATCCACATTATCTACTATTGTAGTACCTTCAGCTGCTAAGCCCGCTAAAACCAAAGCAGCACCACCTCGGAGGTCACGAGAATATACATGAGCTCCTGTCAGCTTAGTAACGCCTTTGACTATTGCAGCTCTGCCTTCGATCTTTATGTTTGCACCCATTTTTATGAGTTCTTCTGCATGTTTATATCTATTTTCAAATATATTCTCTATAAAAACGCTGGTCCCCTTCGCAGTACACATAAGTGCCATCATCTGGGCCTGCATATCTGTAGGAAATCCAGGATAGGGCATAGTTTTTATAATATCTACTGCATTAGGCCTCTTGTTGCAGCTTATGCTGATATCTTTGTCATATCTATAAATTTCACATCCACTTTCTTCTAATTTAGAAATAATGGGTTTAATATGTTCATGTATAATATCTCTTAATATCACTTTTCCTCCTGTTATGGCAGCAGCTACTGCATAAGTTCCGGTTACAATCCTATCAGGTATAACAGTGTGTTCAACATCATGGAATTGATTTACCCCTTCTATCCTTATGGTGCTGCTTCCTCCACCAGTTATTTTAGCTCCCATCTTATTCAAAAAATTCTGAAGGTCTACTATTTCCGGCTCTCTTGCTGCATTCTGTATGGTTGTCACCCCTTCAGCGGAAATAGCAGCCAGCATTATGTTTTCTGTGGCGCCTACACTAGGGTAATCCAAATGTATTTCATTACCATACAGTTTATCACATTCACACTGAATATATCCATGAGATTCCACTACTTTGGCACCTAAACGTCTAAGACCCGACAAATGCAGGTCAATTGGTCTCAATCCAATTTCGCAGCCTCCTGGAAAAGTAATGTTTATCTTTTTGAATCTTGCCAGCATTGCACCCATAAGTATAATGGATGATCTCATTTCTCTCACAGGCTTATCTGGAATGTTAATATCCAAATCCCCTCTTGAATTAACTATAACTGTATTACCTTGAAAACTGCAAGTGCACCCGATTGTCTCAAGCACACCAAGTAATGTATTTACATCCTTAAGATATGGAACATTATGAATAATTGATTCTCTACCATTTATTATTGATGCTGCTAAAATCGGCAGCACAGCATTCTTTGAGCCCTCAATTTTTAATTCGCCCTCAAGCCTATGTCCACCATTGATGACATACATGCCCATATTTGCGACACCTCCAGGAAGTGCTTATAGTAATCATATTAACATCATATGCATTTTTCCCAAAGGTGTTACTGAAGCTAGTTCACTCTTTTATTAATTATAACATAATAATATCCACCATTATAATAGTCCTTCAATTATTTTGACAATAGCTGAAGTCGCCTCTGGTTTTCCCATTTTTTTACTATTATTTGTCATTTCTCTCATCTTTTCTTTATTAGCCAATAGATATTTAACTTTGTCTAAAAGTACTTTTTCATTTAGTTCACTCTCCAATATAACAATAGCTGCATTTGATTTTTCCAACGCTCGTGCATTATATTCTTGATGGTTATCTGTCGCATATGGATAGGGAATCAATATTGAAGGCTTGCCAAGAGCTGTAATCTCTGAGATGAGGCCAGCACCGCATCTGCTTATCAATAGATCAGCTGCTGCATATGCATAGGGAGCATTGTGAATATATGGTATGACTTTAAGGTATGAAGTGTCATGAGGGATATTCTTCTTTTCGTATTGCTCTATTACATCCTTATATTGACTTTCCCCAGTCATGTGAAGCAGTTGAAATTCCCTTTTTTTCTCGCATTCTTCCGCTACAAGCATACTGCTTTCATTAATTTTTTTTGCACCTCTGCTTCCCCCAACTATTAATAGAAGGGGCTTATTCTCATCAAATCCCAAAGCCCTCATACCTTCCAACTTTGTGATTTTCGTAATTTCTCCTCTTAGTGGATTTCCCGTAACCATAATTTTATCCTTATATCTAAAGTACCTTGAGGCTTCAGGAAAGGTCAATGCTATCTTATCCACATATCTGGATAGTATTCTATTGGTAACTCCCGGAAAAGCATTCTGCTCATGAATCATGGTTGGTATACCCATTAAAGCAGCAGTCATCACCATAGTACCTGAAACATAGCCTCCAGTACCGATTACTATGTCAGGCTTAAACTCTTTTATGATCTTTCTACATTCCAGAAAACTCACCATATTTTCTTTTATTGCCACTACATTCTGAAATGTCAATTTTCTTAGAAAGCCTCTTACCTTAATAGTTCTTAGCGGAAAACCTTCTTTAGGAACTATAGAGTTCTCCATTCCTTTTTCCGTTCCAACAAACAGAATTTCTGCATCTTTATATTTTTCTAAGATTCCTCTTGCGATGGATATGGCAGGATATATATGTCCTCCTGTTCCTCCTCCAGTCAAAATAGCTCTCATTTGCATCAACTCCCCTCAGTTTTTATGTTCCTTGAAATATTAAGCAAAATACCTATATTAGACATAACAAATAGCAAAGAAGTACCGCCTGAGCTTATTAATGGGAGAGTCACTCCTGTTGTTGGCATGGATACCGTTACAACAGCAATATTAATAACTACTTGTATGCCGATCATACATGTAATTCCAGTAGCAAGCAGACAGCCAAACATATCAGGAGCGTGAAGAGCTATTCTGATACCTCTCCATATTAAAAACAAGAATAAAAACAATACAGTTGATGCCCCAATGAAACCTAGTTCTTCACCTATAATTGAAAATATAAAATCATTTTGAGCTTCAGGTATATAGAAAAACTTCTGTCGGCTGTTACCAAGTCCCAATCCAAATAAACCTCCAGAACCGAGAGCTAACAAGGATTGAATAGCCTGGTAACCTGTGTTTAAAGGATCCGCCCATGGATCTCTAAAAGACAACCATCTATTCAGCCTATAACTTTCTTTTGTAACTAAATATATTAATGCCGGAATAACTGGAATACCCCAAACTAACAAATGCCATACTCTAGCTCCTGCTGCAAACAGCATTGCAAATGTAATGATCAATATGCTTCCTGCCATACTTAAGTTTGGTTGTAGAATAATTAACAAGAAGTATATTGCCATCAGAATTATATAAGGAACAACTCCTTGAACAAATTGTCTCACTTTATCTTTTTTATTGGCTAGACTCCTTGCCATGAATATAATTAGCGCAGTTTTTGCAAACTCTGATGGCTGCATAGTCAGTGGTCCTACTCTGATCCATCTCATTGCCCCTTTGGCTCCATAACCAAGACCGGGTATAAAAATGGCAATAAGCAATATGAAGCTGACAATAACAAAAAACAATGCATACCTTCCCAATATCCTATAATTCACTCGGCTCATAATAAGCATGGCAATTATACTGATAATAGCATATAATCCCTGGCTTTTCAGATATTTATAGCTATCATTATGTTTCAAATAAGAAGATGCTGCACTGGCACTGAACACCATTGTTATTCCTATAGCCAGTAGAATAAAAACTGTTATTAACAAAGTAAAGTCAATATTCCCCTTTTTTCTTGCAGGCATTAATCAGCCCCCCTTAATTTCCTTACTAGGTCCTTAAAAATTCTACCCCTTTCTTCATAGTTCTTAAACATATCCCAACTTGCACAGGCAGGTGACAAAAGAACACAGTCTCCATAGGAAGCCAGTTCCTTGCTTTTATAAACCGCCTCTCCCAAATCAGACACCTTATATATATTTTTAAAACCTGCTTTTTCTGCTGCAGCTTTTATCTTGTCTGCTGTCTCTCCGAACAGTACCAAAGCCTTTACTTTATTTTCAAAATAAGATACAAACTCATCAAAACTTGAGCCTTTATCCATACCTCCAGCTATTAAGACAGTAGGTCTGGTCATAGTATCAAGGGCTTTTATGGATGAATCCGGATTGGTGCCTTTAGAATCGTTATAGTATATTACTCCATCTATTTCACATACATATTCTATTCTATGCTCAACACCCTTAAATTCCTTAAGTACCTTATTGATAACATTTGCCTTTACTCCCATACAATAAGCCATCAGAGATGCTGCCAGAGCATTTTCCAAATTATGCTTGCCTGGTATATATATATCCTTTGTATCTATTATGCTCTCCTTTTTTCCATTTAAAGATATGGTCAGATAACCATCCTCTACATATGCTCCTTCAGGTAAAATCTCCTTTCGACTGAAGAACAGCACTTTGCTTTTAGGCAATGAAGCCAAACTTCTTGTCTCCATATTATCCCAATTTAGAATTGTATAATCTCCTTCGTCCTGATTTGTGAATACTTTTGCTTTTGCTGCTATATAATTTTCTAATGTTTTATGTCTGTTTAAATGATCTGGTGTTATATTTAGTATGGAACTTACTTTAGGCTTAAAATAAACAGTTGTTTCCAGTTGGAAACTGCTTACCTCCAAGACAAATATATCATTGGAAGTGGCGTTTTTGACTTCGGAAATCATTGGATTTCCGATATTACCTGTCACAAAAGTCTTTCTTCCGCTTTCTTTCATTATTTCTCCCAATAGTGCGGTTGTAGTGGTTTTTCCATTGGTACCAGTAATTGCAGCTATGGAAGTTTCTGTCATTCTATATCCCAACTCTATTTCACTTATTACTTCCTTACCCTGTTTCTGTGCTTCTTTTACAATAGGTAAGTCTGTAGGAACTCCAGGACTTATAACAATAAAATCGCAATTGCCAACCAGTTCCAAAGGATGTCCTCCAGTAACAATTTCAATAGATGTATTATCAAGCTCATGTATGTATTCATCCAATTCTGATAAAGGCTTGTAATCATTTAAAACTACATGACAGCCCATTTTGTAAAGTTCTAATGCAGTAGGTATTCCTGTTATGGCAGCACCAAGCACCAGTACATTTTTATCTTTTATATCCATATCCCATGACCAACCTTTCTTATAAATTAAAAGCCAAAATACCTATGAGGCATAGTATAATTTCAATAATAATGAAAACTGATACAATCTTTGATTCAGCCCATCCAGATAACTCAAAATGATGATGAATTGGAGCCATTTTGAATATTCTTTTTCCTGTTCTTTTGAAATGAACAACTTGTATAATATCTGATAAGGCTTCAACCACATAGATGGCTCCCACAATAGCTAAAAACAAAGGCAATTTCAAGATTACTGCAAGGGAAACTACTGCTCCACCTAATGCTAAAGAACCCGTATCACCCATAAATACCTGCGCGGGATGGGAGTTAAATCTTAAAAAGCCTAGGATAGCTCCTATAAAAGCTCCTGAAAAAACTAGGACTCCAACGTGCCTTAAGGTTAAAGCCACAACAGCAAAAAAACCTAATACAACCACTGTAATTCCACCTGCAAGTCCATCTAACCCATCTGTTAAGTTTACGCTGTTTACAGTACCTACAATAATAAATACAATAAAAGGTATATAGAATATTCCCAGATCTATGAATTTTCCTAAAAACGGTACCAATATTTCTGTACCTGTCTGGCTGGTACCTCCGGCTATATAACCTAGAAATAATGCAGCAGCTAATTGCGCAACTATTTTCTGCCAAGCCTTAAGTCCCAATGACCTTTTTTTAACTATTTTTATATAATCATCTGCAAAGCCTATTGCTCCATATAATAAAGTTGTAATCAAAATGAGAAGCATATCTCTATCCTTTGAAAAAGAAAGACATACAATAGTAGCTGGAATAATAAATATTAAACCTCCAATTGTGGGTATGCCGGCTTTCTTCAAGTGGCTTTGAGGACCATCATCTCTTACATTCTGTCCAAATTTTAATCGTTTAAGGACAGGTATCAATACCGGACCCGCAATCAATGCCAATACAAAAGAAGAAATGATACATATAATAAACATTTTATATTCATTGACAAAAAAATTACTCATCCTTTGTAAGTCTCCTCTCTCTAAGGAAATCCGCTATTTCCTCCAGCTTCATGACTCTAGAGCCTTTTATCAAAACTGTATCTTTAGGTAGCAATATTGATATTAGTTGAGAAATAGCAGCAGCATTATCTTTAAAATGATAAATCTGCCTATCTCCCATACCTTTATTTAAGGCTCCCTTGCAAACATCCTTAGCTTTCTCACCTATTGTAATTATTATATCAATATTAGATTCCGCTGCCTTTTCTCCCACTCTCTTATGCCCTATCTCTGAGTAATCACCTAATTCCATCATATCTCCAATGATCAATACTCTTCTCCCATGGCATGGCATATTCTTCAGCACTTCAATGGCTGCTGATGTTGAGTCAGGATTTGCGTTATATGAATCATTTATTACTCTTATGCCATCATCTGTATTAAAAATCTCCATTCTCATCTTCCCAGGAGCAAACTTTGCCAAGCCGCTCTTGATTTTTTCTATGTTCATCTTCATAGTTAATCCTACAGCAATAGCACAAAGGGCATTATATACATTATGCACTCCTATTAGCGGAACAAAAAAGTTTTCTTTTTTCCCATCTATACATAAGGAAAATTCCATGCCTTCATCTCCATGTTGCTTTATGTTTTTAGCACAAAAAGTGTTATGTTCCTCTAATCCATATTTGATTACATTGTATTCAGTATTTGTCATTGTTGAAAGCATATCATCATCGCCATTTATTATGGCAGTATTTTCTTTCGTAAAGTATTTAAATACTTCTTTCTTAGCTTCAAATATGCCCTGACGAGAACCTAAATACTCAATATGAGCTGTCCCAATATTTGTAATCACAGCCACATCTGGTTTAACAATAGCGGCTAAGCTTTCAATTTCACCGAATCTATTCATTCCCATCTCAAACACACATATATCATGATGCTTCTCTATACCAAAAACGGTAATTGGTAATCCTATTGTATTATTAAGATTTCCTTCATTTTTTAATACACTAAAACTTTCGCTTAAAACCGAAGCTATCATTTCTTTTGTGGTAGTCTTGCCTGAACTGCCTGTCACGGCAACAGCCGGTATATTGAATTTTGATCTGTAATACTTAGCCAGCTTCATTAGAGCTATTTGAGTATCCTCTACAATAATATATGGGAAATTCCTAGCTCCTAAATCATATTGGGATAATGAAGCTACTGCACCCATTTCAATAGCTTTTTCAATGAAATCATGTCCATCAAAATTCAATCCTTTGATTGGGATAAAAAGCTGCCCTTTATTGATTTTCCTGCTGTCAGTACTTACACCAGTTACGATTATATTATGTTCACAGTTTATAAGCTTACCGTTCAATGCCCTTGCAATCTCTACAATATTCATTGGTTCCACACTATATGCCCTCCTCGATAAGCTCTTTTACTACCACTCTCTCATCAAAATCAATGACTCTATCCTTCAATACCTGATATGTTTCATGGCCCTTACCTGCCAGCAATATTATATCTGAAGGCTTTGCCATCATCATTGCATGCTTAATCGCATCTTTCCTATTCTCTATACATATATAATCACAAGATATGTTCTTAATGCCTTCTTCTATTTGAGCTATTATTTCATTAGGATCTTCGCTTCTTGGATTATCTGAGGTTATTATACAATAATCCGATAACCTTCCGGCAATCTCTCCCATAATTGGCCTTTTAGCCTTATCTCTGTCACCACCACAGCCAAATACGGTTATAATTCTTCCTTTTGCATAGTTCCTGATGGATTTTAATATGTTTTCCAACCCATCTGGAGCATGTGCATAATCTATAATCATTTTATAGGGTTTATTTATAGGTAGTACTTCAGATCTTCCAGGAACAAACTTCAGATTTTCAATTCCCTTGGAAATAATATCTTTATCAATTCCTTCAACATAAGTAGCACTAGCAGCTGCCAACGAGTTGTATACACTGAATTTTCCCGGAATACTGCTTCTAATTACTGTTTCATAATCAGGAGTAACCAACTTGAATTCTATGCCACTATCATCCATTTTTATGTCTTTTGCCATTATATCTGCCACATAATCTATTCCATATGTTATAACAGGAACATCAAAATCCATTATATTCCTGTATATTACTCTTCCATGTTCATCGTCAATATTGATAATATTTGCTTTCTTTGTTTTATAGAACAGTTTTTCCTTTGCCTTTCTATAATTCTCAAAATTCTTGTGAAAATCCAGGTGATCCTGGGTTAGATTTGTGAATATTCCTATTTGAAATTGGCACTGATCCACGCGACCAAACTCCAAAGAATGAGATGAAACTTCCATAACTGCATATTCAGCATTATTAGAAACCATATCATGGAAAATTCTTTGCAAATCCAAAGATTCTGGAGTGGTTCTTGAAGACTCTATCACATATTGTCCTAAATCAATGGATATAGTTCCAATTAATCCTGTTTTCTTTTCTGCCTGTTGTAGTATTGATCTGATTAGATATGTAGTAGTAGTTTTTCCATTGGTACCTGTAACACCAATAAGTTTTAACTTTTCAGTAGGCCTTCCATAAAAGTTGGCTCCAATTATAGGCATGGCCATCCTTGAGTTTTCCACCTGAACCATCGCTACTTTGTCTTTTTCAATACTTTTATCCACAATTATGGCTACAGCACCTTTCTCTACTGCCTCATCTATATAATCATGTCCATCGAAGCTGCTCCCTTTTATGCAAATAAACATATAGTTATTTTTTACTTGTCTCGAATCATATGTTATTCCTTTTATCTCTGTTGTCAAATCTCCAGAGTATCTCAATACATTAATATCCTCCAATAGTTTGGAAAGCTTCAATAATCTCACCTCATAAATATTTTTAATTATTGGAATATATATGTAATTATTATACATTATTGATCTTTTACTATAATATTATGCTTTAGTATTGGTAAAAAGGCAACTGGAATTAAAGAATCTCTTTAACTCCGTTGCCTTATATCTTGCCATTATACTAACTGTTCTTTTATTCTTTTGGCTTTGCATATATAATTACTACTGTTCCCTCATTGACCTTAGCATTGGCCCTTGGAGTCTGATCTAGTACCAATGAATCTTGTTCAGGTTCACCTTGCTCTTCTTCCAATCTATATTTCAGTTTGTTTTGCTCCAATAACTTTATTGCATCTTTTAGTTTCATATTTCTTATTTCCGGAACTGTAACCTTTTCCTTCGCCAGCTTCTTTGCTTCTTCCTCAGTGTATTGAGGTTTAACATCCAAATACCTCAACGTGTCAGATATTATGCTTTTAACTACTGGAGTTGCAATAACACCACCATAATAACTTGCACCGCCAGGCTCATCAATTACCACTAGAACTACTACCTTAGGATCATTTGCAGGAGCAAAACCTACAAAGGAAGATACATATTTTCCTGGCACATATCTACCGTTTTCAGCTTTCTGAGCAGTGCCCGTTTTTCCTCCTACTTTATAACCTGGTATGTAGGCACCTCCACCTGAACCTTCAGTTACAACCGATTCAAGTATCTGCCTCATGGTAGCAGATGTTTCCTTGGAAATAACCTGCCTCACTACGCGAGGTTGAAACTCATGTACTGTGTTTCCTTCATTATCTACAAGCTTTTTAGCTATTCTCGGCTCCATAAGATACCCATCGTTGACGATGGCTGAAACAGCTGTAATCAATTGAATAGGAGTAACTGTAATACCCTGACCGAATGAAATATTAGCCAATTCAACTGGACCAATTGAATTTACATTTCTTACAATTCCTGAAGCTTCTCCTAATAATTTTATATTAGTAGGGGAACCAAAGCCAAAAGCTTGAATATATTTATAAAATTTCTCTTTTCCTAATCGTTGAGCAACTTCTATAAAAACAGGGTTACAAGAATTTTGAACCCCTTCTGCAAAGCTTTCACTTCCATGTGGATTATAACTTCTCCAGCATTTCAATCTTCTACCTGCTACTACAACAGAACCTGAGCAGTAAAACTTGTCATCCGGCTTTACTACACCTTCTTCCAATCCAGCAGCCGCTGTAATGGTCTTAAAAGTGGACCCAGGCTCATAGGTATCTGAAATGGCAGGATTTCTCCAAATTTTAAACAAAGCATTGTATTGCTCCGTTGATGACATGGAATCCCATTGATCAATTAGATCCTCCGGAACCTCTCTTGGATTATTATTATCATAATCAGGCTTGATTGCCATAGCAAGAATATCTCCTGTTTTTGGTTCCATAACTATGGCTGTGACTCTCTTAGCCTTATTCTCTACTAAAGCATTTTCCACCGCTTTTTCAGCAAAATGTTGAATAACTTCATCTATTGTAAGTATAAGATTCAAACCATCTTGAGGTTCATAATACTTTCTGTCGCTTTCAGGAAGCTCTCTTCCCTGTGCATCAGTCATTTTTATATCTCTCCCAGGAAAGCCGTTGAGATACTTCTCAAAAGTTGCTTCCACTCCATCCTGGCCCTGATTATCATAATTGGTAAAACCTAATACATAAGAAGCAAAATTACTCTGCGGATAAAATCTTTTACTATCATCAACAAAAATTAGACCCTTGATATTTTTTTCTCTAAGGATCTTTACCGTATCAGAATCTACTTTTTTCTTTATTATTACCGTATCTTTATTTGCAGACACCTTATTCATCAAGGTTTCCTTATCCATTTTCAAAACCTCGGAAAGTGTCTGAGCTACAGATTCTTTATCCGTAACTTCTACAGGCCTCACATATATTTCATAAGCAGGTGCATTGGTTGCCAACTCTTTGCCGTTTCTGTCGTATATTATGCCCCTCTTAGAGGGAATGGGTACATCCCTGGTCCACTGTTCAATAGCTTTTTGCTGATATTCTGCACCATTAACTATTTGAATTTGAAATAATCTCACTGTAAGTAAAAAAAATAATAGAGTAAATGAAGCCAATAAAAACAATACTCTTCTCTTAATCTTTTTTGCCACTCCTGCCAAGCTAGCACCCCCTAGGGAAACTTAATCCAACAGACTGATAAAGCTATTTATAAGAAGTTTGGCTTTAGCTATATATTTATTTTCTTCAAGATCCTCCTTTGAAAAATATTCCTTTTCATCGTTGTTTGCTTCTACAACAGGTTTTGCCGCTGATACATACACTATTTGATCAGGACCGGGATATTGCATATTAAGTTCACCTAAAGCAACTTCTTCCAGTGTTTGGAGATTTATGGTGCTCATTAAGCTTACTGTCATTGCTTGGTTTTGCTTAAGTATTTCTTTATACTCCTTCTCAAGTTTGCTAATATTGAAGTTAATTTCAGCTATATAGGCGTATCTGGATATCATTATGATGCTCATTGAGAACACCAATATGATAGGCAGGATGCCAACTTTTTGCTTTGCCTTTTTAGCCTTTTTAACTCCAGTCTTTTTATTCTCTTCATAATGGGGTATGTCATTTATATAGTTTTCTCTGCTGTAATCATATGCTCTGTTATCTGCTACTAACATTTTTATTCCCCCTTACTCTACTTTAGAACCAATCTTTCTGCTACTCTCAATTTAGCACTTCTTGACCTAGGATTTTCAGCCAATTCTTTTTCTCCAGGTATAACAGGTTTTCTGGTCACTATTCTCACCACAGGCACTTGCCCACATATACATTGCGGTATTCTTGGGGGGCAGGTACATGGTTTTTCTAATTTGCTGAATGTATTTTTAACAATCCTATCTTCTAAGGAGTGAAATGTAATTATGCATATTCTCCCTTCCGGTTTCAGTAAATCCACTCCATCTTTAATTGCCTTTTCAAGTATACCAAGTTCATCATTTACTGCTATCCTGAGAGCTTGAAATGTTCTCTTGGCAGGATGAGGACCTTCCCTTCTGGCAGAAGCAGGTATAGCAGATTTAATTATATCTACCAGCTGTAATGTAGAGGTAATTTTATTTTTTTGCCTTTCTTTTACTATAAACTCCGCTATCCTTTTAGCCCATCTTTCTTCCCCATATTCTTTAATTATGTTGTGGATCTCCTCTTCTGACCATTGATTAACAATTATCTCTGCAGTTAAGGGATTGCTTCTGTCCATCCTCATGTCCAAAGCTGCATCCTTCATATAACTAAATCCTCTTTCTTCCTCATCCAGCTGATGTGACGATACTCCCAAATCCAGCAATATACCATCGACTTTTTCAATGCCTAAACTTTGAACAATGGACTTCATATTTTTAAAATTATCATTTACAAGTTTTACATGATCTCCATAATCTTTTAATCTGTCTCTCGCTGCATTGATTGCATTTATATCCTGATCGATACCTATTAATGTGCCATCTCCCATAAACCTTGCTATTTCCTTTGAATGACCTGCACCTCCAATAGTTCCGTCAACATATATACCGCCTTTTTTTATATTCAATCCTTCAATGCATTCCTTTAACAAAACCGGAATATGAACAAAATTCAAATAATCACCTTCTATCCCTATATTCCCAGCTGCGACATCTTTTCAGCTACATCTTCATAGCTAATATTTGCATCATTGTTAAATTTATTCCATTCATCAATGCTCCATATTTCCAGCCTTGTTGATACCCCAATGATCACGACATCTTTATCAATTTTTGCAAATTCCTTTAAATTAGCTGGTATTAATACCCTACCTTGTTTATCAACTTCACATTCAGTGGCTCCGGCAAAGAAAAATCTCACAAATGCTCTTGCATCCTTATTGGTCATAGGCAATGTCTTGAGCTTATTCTCAATATTCCTCCACTCTTCCATGGAATAAATGAAAAGGCAATTATCCAAACCCTTAGTCATGACAAAACTTGAACCTAGCTCATCTCTAAATTTTGCAGGCATTATCAGTCTGTTTTTATTATCAAGACTATGCCTGTACTCACCTATGAACATCCCTGCCACCACTTTACTATTTTACTTCACTATCTACCACTTTACTCCACTTCGTACCACTACTATAATTCTCTACATTATTTAAAAATCCTTCCAATATATACGAAAATTATATTTAAAAAACAAAATAGTGCATTAGAACTATATTCAAATGCACTATTTGTATTTTTTGATTTATATTTATTTTCATATGCAATATATCAACTTGTTTTATTATTCCTTCGCAATCTGCTATAAGCAATCAACCCAAGTATGATTATCACTACACTTACTAATTGTGCTACTCTCATACCCATAAACATCAAGCTATCTGTCCTTAATCCTTCAATCCAAAATCTCCCTGCAGAATATATGATTCCATATAGCAGGATTATCTCTCCATCAAACTTCTTTTTCTTTCTATAAAATATCAAAAATAAAAACAAACCGAAATCCCATAAAGATTCATATAAAAAAGTAGGATGTACTTTCACACCATCAACCATGATAGCCCAAGGTAGATTAGTAGGTCCACCATGCGCTTCTCCATTGATGAAATTTCCCCATCTTCCGATAGCCTGACCCAATGCAATAGAAGGTGCTACTATATCTGCAGTTTTCCAGAAAGGCATCTTCTTGACTCTGGTAAACAAATATCCTGCCAGAATTCCTCCAATTAGCCCGCCATGTATTGCAAGGCCACCTTCTCTTGTATTTATTATTCTCAATATATCTCCTTTATAGTACTCCCATTGGAAAATTACATAATAAAGTCTTGCACCAATCAATGCGGAAGGTATGGCCCACAATGCCAAATCAATAATATCATCTGGATTATAACCTTGTTTTTTAGCTTCAGAATATGCTAGAAATATTCCAATTAGCATCCCTAAAGAAATCAAGATACCATACCATCTTATGGATATTCCAAAAATCTCAAATGCAACAGGATTCACTGGAACCCCTCCAATTCTTCATAGTAACGTTTCTTCTACATAGTTTTTGATATTATTCGGCTGTTTATGATTATAAGTTTAACAACTTGGCAATGTCAAGTTTAAAAGAAAAAATCCGCGACATATAAAGCCGCAGATTTTTATAGTATTATTAGTAATCCCTATGCTTCTTTGCTTATCATATCTTTTACCTTCATAAGACGAGTTATAGTGCTTCTTTCGCTTTCATCCAATTTCATTCTGATATATCTGATGGTTTCTTCCAAATCAGGTATTGTTCTATATTCAAGGGCATTTACCCTTCTTCTTGTCTTTTCGATTTCATTGGCCATAAGCTGGCAGGCCTTTTCTACCTCTGCTAATTCCAGCAATTTTGGCATGATCCCGTATAACTTTGATATTGCATCATCCAATTCAGATGAAGTTTGGGCAAAGCCATAAGGATAAATGCTGCCTTCATCACCATCAAATTTTCTGATAAAATTCATAACCGGCACATGTACACTCATTATGTTCTTTTTCTTTATGTCAACTGTAATGCTTTCCTTAGGATAAGCTACTGCTTCCTCAAGCATTTCAGGAGACATAACTGCGCTGGCTATGAGAAAGTCCTTGAACGATTCCTGAAGTTCCCTTTCTACTTCCATCCTTAAGGACTTATTCTTTTTAATTAATTCGATGAATCTCCTCATAAGCTCGTCTTGTTTATCCTTTAGGAGTTTATGCCCTCTCTTGGCTGTAACCAATCTTTTCTTGAGATTGGACATCTCCATACGAGTAGGATTAACATTCAGCTTAGCCATCTACTCAGCCCCTTTATCATCTTGTGGCAAATACTTATCAAGGTATTCATCCCTGATTCTCTTGAGCTCACTTCTTGGAATAATCTTTAGCAATTCCCATCCCAAATCTAAGGTATCGATTATACTTCTATTTGTATAGTAGCCCTGATTAACATAGCGCTTATCAAACTCTTCAGCAAATTTAGCAAAAGCTCTATCTGCTTCGGAAAGAGCAGATTCGCCAAGAATTGTTGCCAACTCTCTTGCCTCTCTTCCTGAAGTATACGCCGCATATAACTGATTCATTGTATCAGCATGATCTTCTCTTGTCTTTCCTTTTCCTATACCTTTATCTTTAAGTCTTGATAGGGAAGGTACAACATTTATAGGGGGCTGTAACCCTCTCTTATATAATTCCCTTGACAATATTATCTGTCCTTCTGTTATATATCCTGTTAAGTCCGGTATTGGGTGAGTAATATCGTCTTCAGGCATTGTTAATATAGGTATCTGAGTAATGGAGCCCTTTCTACCTCTTATTCTTCCTGCCCTTTCATATATGGTGGAAAGGTCTGTATATAGATATCCAGGATATCCTCTTCTACCGGGAACTTCCTTTCTGGCTGCTGATATTTCTCTCAATGCTTCAGCATAGTTTGTCATGTCTGTTAGGATAACCAATACATGCATATCCCTTTCAAATGCAAGATATTCGGCACAAGTAAGAGCCATACGAGGTGTTGCAATTCTCTCTATTGCCGGGTCATCAGCCAGATTTATGAACAATACTGCCCTGTCAATGGCACCAGTTTTAGTAAAGTCATTAATAAAGAACTCGGCTTCTTCAAATGTAATTCCCATGGCTGCAAACACAACAGCAAATTTTTCTTCTGTACCCAATACTGTAGCCTGTCTTGCTATCTGAGCTGCAACTTCATTATGCGGTAATCCTGACCCAGAGAAAATAGGAAGCTTTTGTCCTCTAACAAGGGTATTCAATCCATCAATACATGAAATTCCTGTTTGTATAAACTCATTGGGATAATCCCTGGCTACAGGATTCATGGGCACACCATTTATATCAATCTTTTTTTCAGGTATAATTTTAGGTCCGTTATCTTTTGGACGTCCCATTCCATCAAATACTCTTCCTATCATATCCGGAGAAACTCCCAGTTCCAATGGTTTGCCCAAGAACCTTACTTTGGTATTTTTTAAGTTGATTCCGCTAGAACCTTCAAAGAGTTGAACCATGGCCTTATCTTCATTGATTTCCAAAACTCTGCCACGTCTCTTTTCTCCGTTATGCATTTCTATCTCAACTAACTCTTCGTATTTTACTCCTTCTACCCCTTCTACTACCATCAAGGGACCTACTACTTCCCTTACAGTTCTGTATTCTTTAAGCATCAAGGATACCTCCCTTGCTTATTAGATTGTCTATGCTGGCTATTAATTCTTCGTTGATTTTGTCTATCTCATCTATGTTTTCTTCTGGAATATATTTAGCACGAGCTATCCTGTTTCTAACATCCAAATTAAGGATATCCTTTAAGTAGACCCCTTGTTCTAATGCTCTCTTTCCTTGATCATAGAAGTTTAGAATCAATTTGAGCATTTTATTCTGCTTCTTCAACGAGCAGAAGGTATCAACATCGTGGAAAGCATTTTGCTGTAGAAAATCCTCTCTTATGGATTTTGTTGCTTCAAGCTTTAATTGATCTTCCTCTGAAAGAGAATCTCTACCGACCAATCTAACTATTTCCAGAAGTCCTGTTTCATCCTGAAGCAAACTCATGGCTTTGGCTCTATTGGATGCAAATTCAGGATCTACATTTTGATTCATCCACTCATCAATTTTAGACTGATACAAAGAATAGGAATTAAGCCAGTTTATTGCTGGAAAATGCCTCTTATAGGATAGTGCATAATCCAAGTTCCAGAAAACCTTAACGATTCTTAAAGTTGCCTGGGAAACAGGTTCGGAAATATCTCCACCTGGAGGTGATACCGCACCTATAACTGTTACTGCACCTTCTCTGTTATCGCTTCCATAGCAAACTACTTTTCCTGCCCTTTCATAAAATTCAGCTGCACGAGATGCAAGATATGCAGGGTAACCTTCATCTCCAGGCATTTCTTCAAGTCTTCCTGACATTTCCCTTAGAGCCTCTGCCCATCTGGAAGTAGAGTCAGCCATTATTGCTACTGAATAACCCATATCTCTGAAGTATTCAGCTATGGTTATTCCTGTATAAATAGATGCCTCTCTGGCTGCAACAGGCATGTTTGAAGTATTTGCTATAAGAACTGTTCTCTTCATCAAGGACTCACCGGTAGTTGGATCAATTATCTCCGGGAATTCCATAAGAACATCTGTCATCTCATTTCCACGTTCACCACAACCTACATACACAACTATCTCAGCATCAGCCCATTTTGCAAGCTGATGTTGTACAACTGTCTTACCAGAACCGAAAGGTCCTGGAATAGCAGCCGTTCCGCCTTTAGCCACAGGAAAGAATGTATCAATAACCCTTTGTCCTGTTAATAGAGGAACTGTAGGATTCAATTTTCTCTTGTATCCTCTTCCCTTTCTTACAGGCCATTTCTGCATCATTTGAAGTTTAATTTTCCCATCAAGAGTACAAACATCATCTACTACTGTAAATTCGCCTTCTTTAATTTCTGTTACAACGCCTGATATTCCGGCAGGTACCATTATTTTATGTAGAACTATTGGAGTTTCTTGTACTGTTCCAATAACATCACCTTGTTCTACCCTATCACCTACCTTAACAGCTGGCTTAAAATACCACTTTTTCTCTCTATTAAGGCTTTTTACTTCTATTCCTCTGGAAAGAAAATCTCCTGCTATTGACCTCAACTCTTCAAGAGGTCTCTGTATTCCATCAAACATGGCTTCTATCAAGCCTGGTCCAAGTTCAACAGATAGAGGTTCTCCTGTTGTATATACAGGGTCTCCAGGTCCTATTCCTGTTGTTTCTTCATATACCTGAATAGAAGCTCTATCTCCTCTCATCTCAATTATCTCACCGATGAGCCTATTATTTGAAACATGAACTACATCATATACATTAGCTTCATCCATCCCCTCTGCAACAACTAAGGGGCCAGATACCTTAATAATTCTCCCAACTTTCAAGATAAGCCCTCTCCTTCTATAAAATATTTGATCCTACGGCTTTTTCAACATTCTTGTTTATCCTGCTCATACCTATATTCAGTGTTCCTTGATTGCTCGGTATGAGTATTACCGCAGGGATTATCTCTTTATCGTATCGCTCTATGGTATCTGGTATCAAATTAGCTATCTGTTCAGTGATAAATATAATACCATAGTTATTACGAGCAATAGTGTCAACTGTCTTTCTGGCTTCTTCACTATCGTAAACTGAAAAGACATCTACCCCTAGCGCTTTAAAAGCAAGTATGGAATCCTTGTCTCCAACTACAGCAATTTTAAACATATAAATCACGCACCCTTTCCCTTGTGGCTTCAGGAGAAAGTTTGTTCAGCTTTGAAACCATAATAATTCTCAATGTTTTTATTTCTGCTTCCTTAGCCACTAAGTAAGAAAAAATGGGCTCAGGTCCGAAATTCACATACTTTGATGGCTTATTAATATCAATCAAATAATTATCCATGAATTTTTCAAGATCAGATAATCGATTTGTAACTCTATATGATTCTAAACCTTTCAATAATCCTGAACCAATTCTGTAATTTTTAAACCTGGTGATCATGTTCTCTATAGAATCACTAAAGCTCATCAATATCAAATCTTTATCTATGTTCCCATTTGGAAATAGAACTTCCTCGAGAAAGTTCATATCCTTCCCCTGTTTTTTCAACCTTATGGTAGATTTGATATTTATAAAATCTATCATATCTTTAACATAATCTATAAAGAGCTTGATACCAGTAGCTTCAGCCATCTTATACAAATGTTGAATATAGAATCTGTCCAAAATTATATCTATCCTTTGAGGATCCTTATTTATCTCAAAATCTTTTAAGACAGCTTCTATGGCTTCCCTAAATTCAGGCTGAACATCTCTTAGATTGCCTTCTATAAAACCATCCTTTATCTTTTTAAAATCAGTAGATCCTATTGATATATATAGCTTGGATAGATCTTTATTAAGCATTCTTTCCTTAACTAGAACTTTCAGATTATGATAATCGTATTTTAATGCCATAAGATCTACAACAACTTGGTCTTTAGTAATTTCTCGCATTAATTTGTATACTCTCTTCAACTCATAAGAAAGTATGTTCTCATAATCTTCATCTCTGGATACTCCAGCAACTGCACTTGAGTATTCAGTTTCATTAAGAGTTTTGAAAATTTCTCCAATATCTCTAGCTTCAATCATCCTATCTATTCTGCCTTTTGATAGGAGCTTCTTTTCAAGGACTCTGGTTCTAGTTACAGCTTGGATATAATCCATCCTATCCATGAAATCACTCCTATTCCTTAAAAAGATGTTTTGCTATTTCCGATTCAAGCTCTTCCCTCAAATAGTCTACCAGTGAATCAAAGGAGAAATTAATTTCCACATCATTGTCTTTCAATATAAATCCTGAATCTACTGTTTCATCATTAGAAATCTTAGGCAAAGATGCAATAGCCTTTACTTTTTCCTTCATCTTTTCAGGTATAATTAAAACTTCTGTCCCTTTTAGATTTAAGGATTTCAAATTATTGGTTAAGAACTTTACATATTCTTCTCCCGATAGTTCTTTCAATCTATCCTTAGACAATTCAAAGACTCTATCAATAGTATGCTGCTTTGCCTTAAGCTTTTCATCCCTTACCTTAAGTTCAGCATTGGAAATTATTCTATCTTTGATCATGGCTGCTTCATTTTCAGCCTTTTCTAATATCTTCTTTCTTATTTCATTAGCCTCATTTATTCTAGAGTTTAAAATATCCTGCCTTACCTTAGCTGATTCTTGAGATATCTTATCAGCTTCTTTTTTGGCATCTTCAATGATTTTATTAATTAAATTCTCTAAATTTGACATATCTTCACTTCCTCAGATTTTCTAGAAGCTAATACTGTTAACTAGAATTAAAGATGTAACAAAAGCCAATAACGCATAGGTTTCAACCATTACTGAATATATAATACCTTTTGTGGTTTGTTCTTCGTTCTTTGCAAGAATTGCTACGCCTGCAACAGCAGTTTTTGCCTGTGCTATAGCAGAAAGTAAACCAACCACAGCTATAGGCAAACATGAAGCAAGCAAATACAAACCTTCAAGAAAAGACATATCTACTTTTAATTTACCTAACACCAAAAGTCCTATAACGAATCCATAAAGGCCCTGAGTACCGGGTAGTAGCTGTAAAACCAAGCTTTTACCGAACTTTTCTGGTTCTTCAATGACAAGCCCAGCAGCTGCCTCACCTACCATACCAACACCCTTTGCTGAACCAATTCCTGCCAACAAAACTGCTATTGCGGCACCTAGCGCTCCAAAAAATACTCCACCATATTGAATGAAAAATTCTGAAATACTCATTTACTCTTCCTCCTAACCTATTTTAAGTTTATATATTTGGGTTCGCTTCTAAACAGTTTAAATGGAATACCTCCACCTTCATAGAACTTTCCAAAAAATTCTACAAAGATGAGCCTCATAGAATGAACATATGCGCCTAATGCACTCAAGAAAATATTGAAAAATTGTCCGCCAATAAATATGATAACCCCTATAATAATTCCTACTACACCTGAATTAAAAAGATCTCCTGCTATCATATTCATTGCACTGCCGATAAATCCACCGGATAAACCCAATGCCATAAGCCTTGAATAGGATACAAAATCCCCTACATAACCTGATATACCATACAGATTATAAAGACCTCCGGCTGCTTTACCAACAATGGTTTTTGAATCCCTGGCAGATGTAAGCACTATTCCTGCCATACCTACTATCATAACAATTAACGATATGTTCTTAATAATAATCGGCAAAGTAATTAATGAACCAGCAAGGAAACCAATTCCACCTGTCAATGCCATGTACCAAAAACCTACATCGAACAACGCATCAAGATATTTCCCTTCTCTAATACTTTGATAAGCCTTTAATCCCAAACCAAAGTACAGATGAATTATACCGAATACTACAGATAATATCAGCACTTTAAAATATTCAGTATTAGGATTGATCAATGCTGGTAGAGGTATAGCACCGGTAAAAAAGGATCCATATATTAAACCCCAAAATATTGTTGGATAACTTAAATAATAGAAAAATTTGATAAAATCTTTTTGCTTTTCAGATAGATTAAATAGTTTAAGCGCAGCTACCGCAGCAATAAGCATCACTATACCATATCCTGCATCAGCCAGCATCATGCCAAAGAAAAACATGTAGAACGGTGCTATAAACGGTGTAGGATCTATTTCATTATACTTAGGCAAAGAATACATGTTAGTTATTGATTCAAAAGATTTTACAAGCTTAGAGTTCTCAAGTAGTATTGGTACTTTTGGGTCATTCTTATCGGCTTCTTTAATTTCAAGATAATAAACATTATTAAGCGCTGCCTTTACTGTTTCTGTAAATTCACTTACCATTTCTGTAGGGATATATCCTTTGATGATATTAACGTTTTCTGTCATTAAAAACTTTTCTGAAGAAATGACTCTTAGCTTTTCATTCATTAAATAATCATAAACAATCTGTAAATCCCTAAGATTGCTTGTTAAATCTTTTAATTGATTCTCATAGTCAGAAATATCAGCTTCCAACGCTTTAATTCTTTCGTCTATTCGAGAAATTTCCTTCTCCGGCGTGTCTTCACCAGTTAGCTTTATTGCAGAGAAGCTATTGAATCTCAATATATCCTTAGCTTTCTCAACTTCAAAGCCATATGTCAAGACTATTACATAAAGATTGTCCTTATCTTCGCTGATGATTTCGAAATGAGTTAATTCTGTCTCCACTAACTCATTTTGAATTTTCAGCTTTAACTTTTTGGGTATTGTGCCTAAAAACATCTGGCTTTGCTCAAAAGAAGCCAAATCCTTTATCGGAGTATCAATCTTAATCCAATGACTTAAATCGTCTTTTAGGGCAGTTAATTTTATGACTTCCTGCTTCAAGGCTTCTTTATTTGTGTCAATTTTTTTCAACTTATCATATACTCCATGGTAGTCAATCTTGGATGCTATCTCTTCAAGCTCTACAAAGCTAAAGTTTTCCTTGCCTTTCTTCAAAGCCTCTACAAAATTATCTCCAACATTGTGTTTGGCCAATAAATCGATGGAATACTTTACCTTCATTATCTCTTCATCAATTGCTACCACAGTTTCAGGAATTTCAACGCTTTGTAAACCCTCATCCTTAAGGGATTCATCCTCATCTAAATCAAGGAAATGAACATACTTGAATTTTTGAAGCTCATGGAGAAGATTTTCCCTTTCTGAGTCAAAGGCAAACAAGCTGAAATTACTCATTTTAACTATTGCCATTTGCGTTCACAATCCTCTCGATAATAATGTTGACTGCTGAATCCAAGTCTTTACTTGTAAGATTATTTAGTGCTTTTCCTTCATCAATTCCTTTCTTTAATATGGGTTCTGCTATTGATTCTCCCTCTTTTATGGCTTTATTTTTTATTCTTTCTGCTTCTTCCTTGGCTTGAGAAATGATATTATTGTATTCCTGTTCAGCTGAAATTTCAGCTTCTTGTTTTGATTTTCTCGAAGCCTGAATAGCATCTTGTATTAAAGCCTTAGCTCTCGCTTCTGCATCCTTTACTAATCCAATTGCCTCTTTCGCCATCGCCTCACCCCCTATTTCAAGTTGTGCATTTTTATGAAGGTAGTTTTCTAAATACAGAAGCTATAGAAACATTTACCTCCTAGTTAAATAATAATATTAATTCGTCACTAAAATAAAAACTCCTTCATTAAATTGTATAAATAATAATACAATTACTATAAAATTTGAATTATTAAAATTATATCACAAACAAAAAATATATAGCAAACTGCTTATACTTCTTTATATGCAATAAATGAATTATTATTTAAGTTTACATATGACATTTGCGGTTTTATTGCTCTTTTTGTTAAAATAATCACAATCATCTGTTATGGGACATATGTCACATTTTGGTTTTCTTGCTTCACAAATTCTTCTTCCATGCCATATGAGCAGATGATGTGCCAATGACCATTTATCCTTAGGTATGCTATACATAAGTTGCCTTTCTGTATCATCGACATTATTGCTATGAGCTAACCCTATCCTGTTAGAAACTCTGAAAACATGGGTATCCACCGCTATGGCAGGAATCCCGAATCCATTGCTTAACACCACATTAGCAGTTTTTCTGCCTACACCAGGCAAAGAAACCAAATCCTCCATATTGTCCGGCACTTCTCCACCGAATCTTGCTATGAGTTCTTGACACATTTGAATTATGTTCTTAGCCTTATTTCTATATAATCCGATCTTTTTAATTTTCTCCTCCAGCTCAGCTTGTGTCATGCTTAGGAAATCTTCAGGAGTCCTATACTGCTTAAAAAGTTCTGCTGTAATCTCATTTACCTTTTTATCCGTTGATTGAGCACTGAGTACAGTCGCTACCAAAAGTTGAAATGTATTTCCAAAATTCAGTTCACATTTAGCTTCTGGATAAAGTTCTTTCAATTTTTCCAATACTATTAGCGCTTTATCTTCTATGTCTCTCAAAATAATCCCCCAATTCTTTCAAACTCATAGAATTTATTATATCCCCAGCTTCCAGCCAGCCTTTACGGGCAATACCTACACCAAATCTAATATTGTTTAAGCCTTCAATACTATGAGCATCAGGATTTATTCCAAATTTAACACCTTTTGATTTTGCGTATTTAATATACCTCCAATCCAAATCCAATCTATGAGGATCAGAGTTTATTTCAATTATTACATCATTTTCTGCTGCTGCATCTATAACAGCATATACATCCATATCACATGCCTCTCTTGCCAATAAAATTCTTGACGTCATGTGTCCCAAAATGGTGGTATGCCTGTTTTTAACAGCATTTATTACTCTAGCCGTCATCTTATCTCTTGACATTCCCAGATTTGAATGAACAGAAGCAATTACAAAATCGAAAAGGTAAAGAATTTCATCATCATAGTCCAGAGATCCATCAGGCAATATATCCGCTTCAATGCCTTTGAATATTTTAAAGTCACTACATTTGGCATTGTATCTTTCAATCTCTTCTATCTGTCTTTTAATATCGTCTTCTTTTAGCCCATTTGCGTAAAAAGCAGAACGGCTATGATCGGATATGCCTATATATGATAAACCCATTCTTCTTGCAGCTTCCGCCATATCTTCTATGCTTGAAGAACCATCACTATAATTAGTATGTATATGGAATGCTCCCTTTATATCCTTATACTCTATTAGCTTTGGCAAACTTCTCTTTTCTGCTTCCTCTATCTCTCCTGTGTTCTCCCGAAGCTCTGGAGGAATATAATCAAGACCTAACGCATTAAATATATCCTGTTCATCTTTACATGGAATCAATTCATCACCTTTAAATAATCCATATTCATTTATTTTTATACCTGCTGCCTTTCCTCGATGCCTAAGGGCTGTATTATGCTGCTTACTCCCTGTAAAATGATGTAAAGCATAAGGATATTGAAAATCCTCTACCACCCTCAAATCCATCATTATCCCCAATTTCAATCTAACTGAAGTTTTTGTATCTCCTTTTGATAAAATTTTATCAACCTCTTCAAAAGTTGTAAAATAATTCATAAGCATCAAAGGCTTATCTGAACTGGCTAGAATATCTATATCTTTAACTATCTCCTTCTTTCTTCTGAGACTTCCGGCTATATCACATCTAATAACCAATGGTGATTCCAACAACTTGTTCTTTATTGATTCTGCAACGCTTACAACATATCCATACAAATATTGACCGCTAAACTTTTTTATATCCTCAATGCCTTTTAGGATTTTACTCTGAGTTTTTTCTCCAAAACCATCCAACCCAATTAATCTATTTTCTTTACAAGCATATTCCAACTCACCAACATTAGTTATTCCCAATTTTTCATATAATACTTTCGCCTTCTTCGGTCCTATACCCTGTATCTTTAAAATATCAAAAAGCCCTGAAGGTATGGAATTTTTAAGATTCTCATAGTACTCCAACTTACCTGTCTCATATAACTCAAGGATCTTATCAGATAATGCCTCTCCTATACCTTTTATTCCTATTATTTTTCCATCAACTATATAGTCACCTATATCTCCTTCTAACGTCTCAACAATTCTCGCCCCATTTGTATATGCTCTAACCTTAAAGGGATTCTCTCCCTTAATCTCCAGCATAAGACCTATTTCTTCCAATATTCTGCTTATTTCCCTCTTATCCATTTTATCACCTCCCAGTTTTATCTACATTTTAGCAAATTTTCAACAGTCATCAATAATTATTTTTTCTTAATTTTGACTATTTTCTATGAACCAAAGGAGAAGCAATCAATGAAAATATAAAATAAACATATATAATTATTTGCAGTTATTGCTATAATTAATACTGAACAAAACATTAATGGAGGAACATGATGAATAATACTGTAAAAATCTCTCTAATAGCTATTAACTCTAAGTTCATCCACTCTAATCTAGCAGTAAGATATTTAAAAAGTTACCTACATAAAAAGGGTATAAAAGCCGACATTTTAGAATTCAGTATAAATGACAGCTTTGATAACATAATAAGAAAAATATATCAAACTAATAGCAACATATTGGCATTTTCATGTTATATTTGGAACAGGGAACTTATCATGAAGCTTGGAGCCAGTTTGAAAAAAATAATGCCTCATTCTAAAATAGTGTTAGGTGGCCCTGAAGTCTCTTATGATATTGAATACACTATGAAAGAAAATCCATGGATAAATTTCATTATATTTGGAGAAGGTGAAGAAACCTTTTTCCAATTTGCCAATAGCTTTATAAAAGGTGATAAAAATATTGATCATCTTGAAGGTTTGGCCTTTAATTCAAATGGAATAATACAAGTAAATAACTCCAGGAGTCCTATATCCGACCTTGATGAAATACCATTTCCTTATAACGATTTCGCAGATTTGGAGCATAAGATAATATATTATGAAACTTCAAGAGGTTGTCCTTTTAAATGCCAATACTGTATGTCATCATTGGAAACCGGTGTAAGATACTTTTCTCTGGAAAGGGTATTTAGAGATATTGATCTTTTCATCTCTAATAAGGTAAAACAGGTAAAGCTTGTTGATAGAACTTTCAACTGCAACAAAAAAAGAAGTATAGAAATAATGGAATACATACTTTCAAAAAAGGGTCATACAAATTTTCACTTTGAAATATCTCCAAAACTCATTGATTCTGATTTCTTATATACAGTAAAAAAAGCACCCAAGGGAATATTCCAGTTTGAAATAGGAATCCAATCTACCAATAATGATACTTTAGAGGCCATAAGAAGATATGAAAGATTTGATGAAATAAAGGAAAAAATATCAGCACTTATTGCTTTAGAAAATTGCCATATACATCTTGATCTAATAGCAGGCCTTCCCTTTGAAGATATTAAAAGCTTTGAAAAATCTTTCAATAATGTTTTTTCATTAAAACCTCAAATGCTTCAACTAGGATTTCTTAAACTTTTAAGAGGTTCTGGACTCAGGATGGATGCTGACAAACACGGAATCCAATATAATGACCATCCTCCCTATGAAGTGCTGTCAACAAAGTGGTTAAGTTATAAGGATATTTTGGATTTGAAGATGATTGAAGAGCTTGTAGAGATTTTCAGCAATTCAGGCAGGTTTAACAAAAGTCTGTCCTATCTTATAGACTACTACTTTAGTAATCCATTTAAGTTCTTTAAAGAATTAGGAACCTTTTATTACAAGAAAAATGCTTATGACAAATCCCTGAAAATATCTGAACATTATGAAATGCTATACTTCTTTGTAAAAAACAACATAGGAATAACTACTATGTTCAATGAGCTTTTAAAATACGATTTCTTCAGTTCCTTGGAAGGCAATATGCCAAGCTTCATAAAAAGATATGATCATTCTCAGATCAAAAATACAGTTAGCAGCTTCTTAAAAAAGGATTTTAATATTGATAGATTTATCCCTGAACTAAAAAATATGGATATAAGACAAAAACTTAAATATCTTAAGTTTGAGATATTCGATATTGATGTGTTAGGTGACTTAAAAGAAGGCAGGTACATAGTCTTGCTTATAAAAAACCCTAAGAGTGATGAAGAAAAAAGAGCTGTATCCTTTGATCTCGATGAGTTTATCGAGTTAAGCTTATAGAGTAACCATTTTCCTTATATATAACATATAATATATTGATGTTTTTTCGGAGGTCATATGGTTCATTTAATGTGTTTTTTGATTTACAAGGCACCAAATAGGTGCCTTAATTTTTCAACATGTCAATTGTCCCCTTTGGCTTTATGATGTCATTATAGAAATTCAAAAAGCAACCTGCTGTAGTCCTCTGAGCCATAGGAAATATTTGTCCAGCAATTCTGTAATATCTTTCTTGCCTATCTCTGATGGTAGAATATCGCCTATATATGGCAATGGCATCTCTAGCATTTTTTTCGATATACATATATGGATTGTCAAGGTAGATGCCATCTTTTATTGCAGCAAAACTCTCAAAATTATCGTGAACCTTTTTTATCCAGTTCTCAAAATTTCTATGGTTTTTTAAAAGATGAACATTACCATGTTGAGGAACAGTAGAATCCTGAACAAGATGTACTGCTGCACCCAAGTAAGTCATAGCCATTTCCTTATCTCCCGAATCCCAATAAACCTTAGCACAACCATAGTAACGGCCAAATCTCTGTCTTGAGTTCTTACAACCATATAATCCCTTATAGGTATAGGGATTGTAAAAATGCTCTCTGCTTTTGAAATCCTGATCTGCCCAATAAACTCCAGTATTTATCTGATGAAGATATTCGCTGAGAAAATCATAGGCTTCTACATATCCGTCATTTTTCATTATTTCCAACGCCCTCTTATTTATAAACATATGAACCTCACATAGAGTTTCAACAAAATATTTTTTAAAAGGATTGATAACCCAAAGTATAGTTTTAAAGCTTTTGCCATATATTCTTTCAATGATATCCATTTTTCTCACTCCATTTACATCATAATTAAAAAATTAAAAGCATACTACAAACTGCAAGATATTAAACACAGTTAGAGTATTATAGATTTCCAATTGATTTTTGAAATGCTATATTGATATGATTTCCTCAATATTTTTCTATATACATTTATTACATTGTGTTATAATTTCATTAAAATGAAATATGATTTTAAACTTACCTGGAGGGATAAATTTGAAAGATCCAAGAATATCTCAATTAGCAAAAAACCTCATAAACTACTCAATAAACATCAAGCCTGGGGAAAATCTTCTCATTGAAGTATTTGATTCAGGTTTGGAGTTAGCTTCCGAATTGATATCAGAATGCTATAAGGCAGGAGGCAATCCATTTGTTACCATAAAAAGCAGAAAAATAATGAAGGACTTGATTAAAGGTACCAATAAAGAACATATGCTGGCCATATCATCTCTGGAAGCGGAAAGAATGAAGAAGATGCAGGCATACATAGGTATAAGAGGTGCACTAAACTCTTCTGAGTGGTCTGATATTCCAGAAAACAAATTGAGCATATATATGAAAAACTGGTCTAAGCCTGTTCATTCTGACATAAGAGTTCCTCATACCAGATGGTGCATAATGAGATATCCCAACAATTCCATGGCGCAAATGGCTGGCATGAGCACAGAAAAATTTGAAGACTTCTTCTTCGATGTATGCTGTCTTGATTATTCAAAAATGGATAAAGCTATGGACCCTTTGAAAGAACTGATGGAAAAAACAGATAAAGTAAGGATCACAGGCAAAAATACTGATTTGACATTCTCAATAAAAGGTCTTCCTGCAATAAAATGCTCCGGCAAGGTAAATATTCCCGATGGAGAAATATTTACAGCACCTGTCAAGGATTCGGTTGAAGGTTACATTACATATAATACTCCTTCTGAATACCAGGGTTATACTTATGAAAACATAAGACTTGAATTCTCAAAAGGAAAGATAGTAAAGGCCACTGCTAATGACACAGAGAGAATAAACAAAATATTTAATACAGACGAAGGAGCCCGTTATGTAGGGGAGTTTGCCATAGGTGTCAATCCCTATATTACAAAACCTATGAAAGATACTCTGTTTGATGAAAAAATCATGGGCAGCTTCCACTTTACACCCGGCAGTTCCTATGACGAATGCCCCAATGGAAATAAATCTGCCATACACTGGGATCTGGTATTTATCCAAACTCCTGAGTATGGTGGTGGAGAAATCTGGTTTGATGATGTGTTGATAAGAAAAGATGGCAGGTTTGTATTAAAGGAATTAGAATGTTTGAATCCAGAAAATTTGAAATAAGTGTAAGAAGTAACAAAAACTTCCTTTGGAAGCATTTAAAACAACCAAGGAAACCTTTCTTGAAATGCTAGGAAAGTATAAAATTATTAAATTTATACTTTCCTAGCATTATAAAAATTGCGATAGAATAACACATCGCAATTTTCTTATTATACATATTATCTTTTTATCACACTATGTACATATCTTTACCACCTACACTAAGTTTTTGCACATATGAACCATACCAGGAACATATCCTAACTTTATGTTCAATGCAAGCATATTCTTATTGTTATAATGAGTTGTAGTTTTTATAGTTTTTACACCTATGTCTCTGCACCATTCTTCTAATAAACCCTTTAGCTTTGTTGCTATACCATGCCCTCTAAACTCCTCTGTCACATACAGTGACTTTATCATAACACAATCAGATGTTTCTTCCATTCTATATGCCCAGATAAAACCTTGGGCTTGCCCTTTTTCGTCCTCTACAATGGTCAGGAATAAATCTTCATCTTTTGTGCTGCGTATACTCCCCATAGTTTGCTCTAATTCTTCATCTGTGGGCTCATAATCAGGTATCCATATTTTTGGTGTATCATTATGCCATTTTGCAATTTGCACCAGGAGATGTTTTAGATTCTTGTCCTGGGAGTTTAATTGAACTTTTCTATATTTCATAGTCAGTCCTCCTAAGCATAGATAAACTTTTATGAAAACACTAGTATTATGATATCATTTCTGCTCCTATAGTGTAAATCCAACTATCTCCAGATTCTGCAGCTGTGCAGTCATTAAAAAAGTATGCCCCTAATCCACTGCGCCATTTTGATGCATTAAACATAAAGTTTTTGTTAGATATGGCTGTATCTTCTATGGTAATTAATAATCCCTTCTCGAAATACATTTTATCCTTATCTATATATCCCTGTTCACATAGTTCATCATAAGTAGATGCAAAAGCTTCCATTTTATAACTATTTCCTATAAGATATATTAGAGCTGCCTTTTCTGTCTCTGTTAGGTTAGTAACTTTCGTAAAATCAAAAGCAAGAATACTGATATTGTAATTCAATCCCGGATCTACTGCGTACAAATCATCTATCACTTTCTTATATAATCCTGCAATATCTTCTCCCTTACTTTTGATAGATACGCTACTAATGGTACCAAGCCTCATAGGAAAACTTTCCATTATGGTTCCGTCAAAAGCTATATCAATTAACATACCTGGCTTTAGATCTGCAATACCTGCATCACTTCCATCAGCATCTTTAATATGTGTATTTTCTATATTCACTTGATAAATATCCGAAGAACTCGCATCCTTAGCCACATTTGCAACTAATAAAGATGTTTCATTGATATCAACAATCTTTGCGTTTAATATTGCTTTACCTTTCTCCTGGAGTTGAACTTTATTTGAACAAGAAACAAGGCTTAGCACTGTCATAAATATCAGGAGCATTATTCTGATTCTCTTCATTTTTTATTCCTCCACAACTTTAATCTATTCAGTATGTTTGACGTACAATGCTCCCGTGTAGTTCCTATGCTTCTTATATAATCAAAAACTCTGACTACGAGCAATCCCATAAAATATAATTCTAATTTGGTCATAAAGATTAAATCACTGAAAGTGACCACAGATATAATGACGCTATAGAACCATAAGGTGAGTATCTCTTTCTATATCTATAAAACTGTTCTTTTGTTAGCTCTTTAAGTCCATATAAATTCATCATTCCCCTGCGAATTGCTAAATCTCCATAACTTACAACATCAGGACGACAAAGTGAAAAAATCAGCATCATTTCAGCAGTCCAAACACCAACTCCATTAAGTGAAGTGAGCTTTTTTATTATCTCAACATCACTTAAAGTATGAAGCAAGTTGAAATCTACCTTGCCAGATAAGGCAGCATCTGCAATTTCTTTTATATATCCAGCTTTTTTTAATGTCATACCACATCTTTGAATATCAGTTAAACTTGCTTCTGCAACATTTTCCGGTGTAATTTCACTAAGAAGATTGCACAATCTGTTCCATACAGTTTCCGCAGCTTTACTTGAAATCTGCTGCCCAACAATTGTTGAAACAAGCCCAATAAATGGATCCGGTATTATCTTACGTTCTATCATCCCAATTTTATCAATAGCTGCACCCAGCTTTTTATCTCTTCTCTTTAAATATTCTATTTCATTTTGGCCATATCTAAAAATTTCCATATCCCTTTGCCATCTCCAACTCAAGTAGTTTCTTCTTCAATTCAATCCCCCCGCTATAACCAGTAAGCCTTCCATTTACACCAACAACACGATGGCATGGAATTAGTATGGGAATTGGATTGCGGCTATTTGCATGTCCTACAGCTCGGGCTGCATTGGGCTTGCCCAGATTGATAGCTAAATCCTTATAGCTTATTGTGGTACCATATGGTATTTCACAAATACTTGCCCAAACTTGTTTCATAAAAACTGTGCCCTCAGGATTAAGGGGCACAGTAAATTTTTTAAGTCTACCTTGGAAATATAAATTAAGCTGCCGATACGTTTCTTTTAATATGGGAGACTCATGCATTTTGATATTTTGAGGTATTCCTTCAGCTGTAAAATACAAATTGGTAATTCTCCCATCTTTTTCTCCAATGCCGATTTTACCGATATCAAAATCGTAAAAAAATATGGACATTATAAGTCACCCCGGTGCTTTCTGTATTCATTTGGTGTATATCCAGTTTGATCTTTGAAACATTTATAGAAGCTTGACAAGCTCTCATAGCCTATAGCATAAGCGATTTCAGGTATTCCTATGCCCTCCTGTTTTAGCAACATTTTCGCTTTGTCTACTCTCACTCTTGAAATATACTGCATGGGAGTCAAGCCTGTATATTGCTTAAAAATCTTTATCAAATGATTTATACTTACTCCAAGCTGCCTTGAAGCATACTCCAAATTAATTTGCTTATTATAAGTTACATGAAATAAATCTATAGCTTTATTAAGAATTTCTAATTCAGGCTCAAAAAACAATTTGTCAGGACGGCATCTTTTGCATGGTCGAAATCCTTCTGCTATGGCCTGGGCTGCGTTATCAAAAAACACTACATTGTCCTGTATGGGAGTTTTAGATTTGCACGAGGGTCTACAGAAAATCATTGTAGTCTTTACTCCATAGTAAAAGATACCATCATAGTTTTTATCACAACTGACAATCGCTTGCCATTTCTGGTAATCAGAAATTGTTTTAGAATTCTCCATAAGTTTCATCCCAATTTAATGTTCATCTATGAATTTTTCAATTCATCATGCCATTCATCAGGTTCATAAGTACCAATTTCTGTTTCTTCTCCGAATAAAAGGTCCACAATATAGCGAGGTCTTTTCCCTCCTATATGCATTGATTTAATACATGAAACACAATATACAACTACATTTTCACATGGCATTTCATTTGCACGCTTTTTCATTTGATCTTTCACTTGTTCTACAGGTAAAGCCCCATAGAAGCTATCGCCACAACAAGTGGCTTTAGTTCCACTATTTTTTGGTTCAACTACTTTTATATTCATTTTTTCAAGAAGTGCTCTTATTGCAGAGTGTACTCTGGTTTCGGTACGAGTTGGACAGGCATCATGTATAGCCATTTCCATACCCTTATAATCAGGAAACGGAAAATTTTTGCTCCAAGCCAATACTTCCCATAGCGATACAGTGGATATTCCATCGTAAAGCTCTCGGTATCGCCTGTCACAACCTGGACAAGTATTTATTACAACTGTATCACTTTCAAGATTAGGTTCATGATTGCAGCAAATCAGGTGTTCAGGAATATCACCTAATTCCTCATTCAAAAACTTAAGTACTTTTTTAGCAAGATGTGGCTTATAAATCATTAATGCACATCCCGGTGCATAAACTTGTTTCATTGTAATCCCTCCAGTAACAGTTTTATTACAAACATATTTTATATAAAATAGAACCGAATTTCTTCCTAAATTTCATTAAGTAATTTTATACTAAACAACATATGATGTAGATTATTTAGTTTCCATTGACTACATAAAGATATTCTATTTAAATAGAAATAATCCCTTCATCTTTCATTCAAATCACCACTTTAATGCTTATATCTATAGAAAAACAGGTATAGGCCATTTATGATTTTTTGAGATGCATAAAAATAAACAGTAGACCTAATCTACTGTTTAGCACTAAATAAATTGTTACTTTGATTGCTCCTCCAAACTTTGCTTTTCATACAAATCATTTTATTTACATCAACACCAATATCGCTTGTAATTACATCAAATTTTGTCATTAACAAAAAATAAATGTTTTTGTTTTCCTCGCTCAAGCATTCATAATTTGCTCGTCCTTTAGCAATTACTATATCCGCCTTTTTATAAGCTTCTCTGAATTCATGGCTTGTCCTATTAAGAACAGTACCAAGAGAACCATCTCCATTATCTATTATATCTGCATATTCGTCAATTCCTACAGCAAATGCGTCTTCAGCTATAGAATCATTTACAACGGGTTTTCCTCTTACTCCAAATAATATCTTAATATTAAAATTCAATTCTTCGATTTTTTTTTATAAAAATCTTATCCATGCAGATTTCTCCGCAATTATCGCCTAAATATAGTAGTATTTTGCATTCAATACATCTTCATCTAGTGTTTTAGAATCATCTATTGCCAGCTGAAACTCTTCCACTTTTTCAAAGCAATTAAAAATATCTTCTAGCAATATATTATGAATAGGATTAAAATCAATAACATTGCCAATAATGGCATATCGCATTGCTAACTGAAATGAGTTTTTGCCCTGCTCAATCTTCTTCTCAAACTCAGGTATCAGTTCTAAAAGCAACTTATTATAGTAGTTTCTGGTCTCCCTATATGGATCTTGATTATTAGTATGGGTTTTTATCATGCAAAAATATCTCCAATAATTTCAGGTGTGGTTGTTTAGAAATCCAATTTACTAAGATAAGTAAAAGCTTCTCTATATAACTCATCTTTTTTATCAACACCTGTAATATTTGCAACTTTAATAACTTGATTTACTACACATGACAAGCATTTATCATGTATTCTCATAATTTCACCTCTTTTCCCTTAAACTGCTCAATAAAATCCCACAAAGTCAAGTTTAATCAGCAAGCATAATTATTAATCTTATACTAATTTCCCACCATACCCAGACTTCTCTTTATTTCTTCAAATCTTTCATCAGAAATTCCAAGCTTCTTCTTGAACCTTTCATCTTCCATTCTTTCAATAATTACTTTATCAGGAGATATTTCCTTAATTATATCCTTTAGCTTCTTGACCGACTCTTCATCATCGTTATAACCCTTGATGATAGTAATTACAAATATGAATTTTCCTTTATACTGCTTATTGAAGGAAGCCATGTTTGAAATATACTCAGCCAATGTATATCCTTCAATGGGCCTTTGAACTTTTCTAAAATCTTCTTCTGTTACTACCTTTATCTCTCCAATAACCTCATCACATTTATTTGCAATATTCTTATATTCATCTTTGCCTAACAAATATCCATTTGAAAGCAATCTTACAGGCAAACCTTTGGATTTTATAAGTTCAATGACATCGTCAATCCTATCATTTACAAAGGCTTCTCCCTTGGAGTTTATGAAGACTAATTCAGCTTTTGAAATTTCTATAATCTTATCTAATTCCCTTAATGCACTGTCCATTCCTTCAAAAGACTTTTGAGTATCTACCTTGTTTTCAGACCTTCCTATGGGACAAAATATACAATCAAAATTACAATACTTTTCCGGAAGTATATTTATCTCTAATACCCTTTTTCCATCTTCAATGTAAATATCTTTGTAGCTAAATCTATTCATTGCCTTCTTCTCCCCTTTACATTATTGATATCTCTTTATTGTTTATATCAAGAATTGAAATTTTACTTGTTCCGCCCAAATTTTCCTGTACCATTTGTGCTAAATCTCTCAAAGCACTCCCTAGATCTTGTAACCTTTTTTCATCCACTAACTCGATGCACAAAAAAGCATTTCTAGTGCTTTCAGTAAGCATGGTTCTTACTGATTCACGCCAGTTCCAGCATCTACAGATTGCTCCAGCATTGTCTTTATATATTATCTCTCCTTCATAAGGAGGCTCGCTTTTATCGCTTCCTAATGTAATGAAATCTTCATCTCCAACTGCCTTAGTCAATCTTATATCTCCAACAAACTTATCCATATCCTCACCACCACAAGGTAGTGCATATCTCAATGAAATAGAGTTATAAATATCTACTAAAGGATTAATGGTCCCTAAATGGTTCCCATTATGGATCCTCTTCAATAATGCCTCAATGGATGACCTTACACCTTTCTTGGTTTTAAACTTTTTAAATGCTTCTCTCCATACTTGTATAACCTCATTGCTGCTAAACTCCGGATTGCTCAAATATTTCAGTGCTTCTTTCTCTGCATCGCTAATCATAGCCTTGTATTTCTCTTTATCTTTTATTGAATTATCTATATCATGGCAAACGACAATTCCAATCTTTGCATCAGGAAACAGGTTCCAAAACTCATCTTCAACTATGAATTTTTTCATTAGATTACCTCCTAATCTCTCTATCAGTTTTCATAGTATTATAACACAATTCCATCAATCATATTTTCACATCTCGTTTTGGAAAATACAATTAATGAGAAGATACAACCTTTAACCCTGCTATTCCAACTACAATAAATCCGATACATATTACCCTCAGGGCATTAACAGGCTCTTCAAACAGCATTACTCCTAAGATTGCAGTCCCTACTGTACCAATTCCAGTCCAGATGGCATATGCAGTCCCTAATGGAAGACTCTTTAAGGATAAGGATAGGAAATAAAAGCTAGCCATCATTCCCAGAATTGTAAGTACACTCGGCAATAGTTTTGTAAACCCCTGAGAATATTTCATTCCTATAGCCCACACCATCTCAAGTAGACCTGCAATGATCAACATTAGCCATTCCATATTTTCACCCCATTATCTTGCTTAAACAAAAAAGCCTAGGTGATATCATAAAATATCTCCCAGGCTTTTATCCCTCCGTGGTCACAGCACAAGCTGTGTGTTTTATCTTGGACCAGACCAGTTGTACTAAAACTGCGGAACCCTATAAAACATTTGACTATTCAGTTTTTATTTGTACCAAAATAATAGCAAAAAATATATAACTAGTCAATATCCACTTATATATTGAATAATGTCAACTCCTATAGCAATATAGTTATTCATCTGCATATACTTGCTTTAGAAAATGAAATATAAGCTTTTTTGTGTAAATCAATAATACTTTTTCATCTTTTCTTTTATAGCATATTGATAATTTTACTCCTTATAGGTAGTACTGATACTCACTTATGGTAATGGATTATTTGTAGCCATAGCTAAGTTTCAATCCCTCATAGGTAGTTTAGATACACGTTCACATATCATATTTACTTGATTCTTATTTCACCATGCTTATATTGTTTGCAACAGGTAAAATTTCTATAACTTGATTTTGGCTGATTTCATACTCTATCGAAGTCTCATGTTTTTTGCATGATTACAGGTCGATAGAAATAACAGACACAAAAATCTAATTATAATTTTGCAATGCACTCAAATATATGCCACTTCTTGTCTTTAGTCATTCCATTTTCACCCATGCAAGTTCCAAGTTTCTCTTTTTCCAAAAATTCAAGAATCGTAAAACCTGTGAAAAGAGATGCAAACTCTTCCTTATCCATAAATGTCATATCATCTGTTTCCCTAAACCACTCATCTCTGTTTCCAAATATATTAATTCCAATGACTGAATGCTTTTTTAATTTATGTCTAATATTGCTCCAAAGTATATAAAAGTTTTTTCTGCTCAAGAATGACAATGTCAAACTGGAATAGAAGCAACCTATTTCTTTAAATTCAAAATCCATAATATCTGATTCTATAACAGTTATTCTATCTTTGATGTCAGATAAACTCTTCAATCTATTTTCAAGAACTTTTGTTTCTTTGTCTAGTGCAATTACCTTATAGCCTTGTGAAGCAAAAAAAATTGCATCGTTACCTGCACCACTTCCACAATCCAAAATTAAGCAATCATTATTTATATATTTTATTATTTTCTTTGCCAACTCTCTTGGTGGTTCTCCCTTGGTTATTTTATGAAATTGCTCTGATGACATTTATTTTCCTCCCCTTGACTAAAAAACCGACTAGCCTTATATAAAGCCATTGGAAATTTAATTGCATCTAAAGAATAAAAGCAACTTAGCCAGTAGGGTATTCTCACCATGGTTTATTATGCCTTCAATATGTATATGTTTTATTTTTTTATTAAGGAACCTTTATGGTATATATATTGCTCTGGTTTATTAGGCTCAAAATATACTTCAAGCAACTTCTTATCTGTATCTTTCAAAACTACCGATTCTGCGCCAATTGATTCATTGATATCAGATGCATAAACTCTGCCTTCCTTCAGAATGTATATCCTTGCTTCCGAAACTGTACCTAGAGTTGAGACAATTTCATTCTTGCCATCATCGTCTAAATCGATTTCTATGGCATTACCATTTATCTGTATAATAGACTCTTCCGGTTTTTTATGAAAAAACCAATAGTATACCTGAGCATAATTTGCACCCAATATTCCGTAAATCTTTACAGCTTTCTTCCCGAATACCTGTACTTCCTCAATTCCAATTAAATCTTCCGGAGTGTTCTCCATTGACACTTGTCCTACATAATAATATTTACCATTTAGATTAATACTGCCTTTTAGTTCATTATTTTCTCTATCAATAAATATAAAGGCGCTAACTCCCTTATCAATAATTTTTTCTTTAACTACACTTTTAATATCATCGGGATTGAGAATTTCTACTTTTTCATTGCCTATTTGAAAAAACTCTAATGGACATTCATTATTTTTACTATTACATCCATTGAGTAAAAAAGTTAAAGTCAATATTACTGTCAATAAATTAATTCTCATAATGCCCCTCTTTGTTTTATTTCCAATCAGCCTGATTTCAATATGGTTTAACTATAAAACCAATAATATTATAACCAATGAATATCTATTAAAATATCATTCAATTTTCTCAGAATCGAAAGATTTAAGGCCATTATCATTAATTTTTGTTTCAATCACTTTGTTGTATAGAAAAGGCTGAATCTCCGGATATGTTAGATTATTTGGCATATTACTGAAAAGCTCAATCTTCTCAATCTCATCTTCTAACCTGTCTTTAAAAGAATGAACTTCTGCATAAAACAGCATTCCAAAAGTTTCGTCTCCTTTACTATTGACACGGCTCTTTCCTGTTACTGAATATACAGAAACAGGTTCAAATTCGAAATCAATTGCCCCTGTTTCTTCTTGTAGTTCACGTTTTGCAGTATCAAATATAGATTCACCTGTTTCTCTATGACCACCAGGTATTTCATATGTATCTCTTTCTTTATGTTTGCAGAAAATCCATTTGCTATCGTATCTAGCCATAATTACCGCAAACTTCAAATTTTCATCCTCAATCTCATCATAAAATTTAACTTCTAGATTCATATTGCATCCCTTCTTTACTAATTATTCGATATTTTCCCTACCAAATATATAAACTTATATCAGTTTTGATTCAATTTATAGTATGTGCTAACATAATAACTATGGTCTATGACACACGCCATTGTATATTATTTCTGCTGCTTCTTTGCCGGAAATATTGCTAGCATCAATTTTCTGTGTATCCATTTCAAAATAGTTTTGCAATCTTGCAACACTTCTTTTAATGATATCTTCGCTCCTTATTCCCATCTCTATGTCCTTTTTAATTCGCGAAATTAATGGTTCTTCTGAACACACCAGGGAGTATTTATACAATTTGCAATCATTTTTATTTAATCTGGATAATACATCATCAATAATATTTTGCTCATTCATTACCCAACAGGAAATAATATTTTCATATACTGAACATGTAATAAAGTTATTTATAAGATATGAGATATTATCCAATACCATATTCTTTGTTTCATCATTCACAATAAAAGGAGACGCGTCCCAATACCAATCATCATCAAGAAAAACACAATTTGGCAAGAGTAACTGCAATTCTCTGCATGTTGCTGTTTTTCCCACGCCCATGGTTCCATTTATGAAAATAGGATTTTTCACATTACATTCTCCTAAGTTATGATTTCAAATAATGTCATTAGAAACGATTTTATAACATCTGAATATATATTTTATAATTTCTGCCTTTTGAGTAACAAAATCTTTCCAATACTTAATAATAGAATCTATCTTAATCCATATCTAATTATCCTTTTTCAACTATAATTTTGCTTCCTAAGCATGCTATTTTATAAAAATCCGTATATTTTTCTTCTACCATATTAACATATTATACATAATGAAAATCCTTCCAAAAAAATACTTAATTGCTTGCATATTACAATTGCTGGTTCATAACATAAACTATGCATTATAATTATAACTACCATTACTTACTTTTGCACCCAATTTTAATCATAATTTAACTAAATCTTGAACCATAGACCATTTATGCTTATAGTATTCCTTGTCCTTTTGAGACATTTTGCTATAGCTTCTTACCAAGCTGCTATATCGATACATTCTCAATTCCCACTTAAGTGAGGTTAGCAGCAATGTTAACTAACAAGCCATTTTATTCAAGCTTTGCTAATAAGTCATTATATGCTTCCAAAGCCCATTGATGAAAAACTTTCATATCTTTTCTATTATCATGCAAATATTTCAAATATGCAAAAGCTCCTTGTTCCAAAGATTTCTCTAAACCATTAAAGATATCTTTAACAAAGAATTGATTATGTCTATTGTCTCATGAAATCTTATCAGCTACAAACAATATCATGTCCATAATATCCGCATTTGCCTTCAATGTAGAATGACATTCTATAGCACTTAAAGCCTCTTTGTCTTCTACAGAAAATAGTTCTGCTGCCATAACTTTAGATATTTTCGAATGTAAAAGGGATGGATCTATGTGTTCTTCGGGCAAAATGCTTATTCCAAGTTCATTGCAAATAGCAATCTTCTTATCATCAGAAAACAGATTACATAGATCATGCAAACAACCAGCTACAAATGCCTTGTGTTCATCCATTCCAAAATTATATGCATTTTTTGGCTTCATGGTCTACTTTCATGGAATGTTCTGCAATATCCTGACGCTCATAAAAATTGAATAATTCCACCATATCTTTTTGGATATCTCCAGTTATATTAATTCTCATCATTAAATCTGATAAAATTTTACTCAATGATTTACCTCCTTTTTCTATAATAACATAACCAGGGCAGACATCCATAAAACCACGCCTAATTAAATTTAACTTTCTCACGAGATCGAAAGAATTTTACAGGTCATTTCCTAATTCTTTGCACATCTACCAGTTCTTTGCTGTTAAATGATAGTTTGTATATATCCGGCATTTCCAGTTCACTCCAAAAGCTGAATCCATACTTTTTATCAAAATAATTCATGATTAGCACCATGATGTTACCATGTGTACCTACGACAAAGTTTTTCCCCTCATTGCTTTCTAATAACCGTATTGTGGCATTGACACCTCTTTTTTGAGCCATTCGGTTTGATTCTCCACCATCCCATGAAAAATCAAAATCTTGCCACAGCTTTGTAATGGCACTAGTAAAATCTTCTACAGGCTTTTCCGATAAAACTCTTTCTTTGAATTCATCAACTATAACGATATCTTTATCTATGTATTTAGCAATACCTTCCACAGTTTGCATTGCCCGTTTATATGGACTTGAATATACACGATCAATATTTTCCCTTTTAAGCAAATCAGTTACAATCTGTGCATCAAGCAAGCCCCGTTGAGATAATGGTCTTCCTAATTCATCTGGTGTATATATAGAATGAGCATGCCTGACAAAATATATATGAGTCTTCATCCAATCACCTCATTTCAGTCTCCTCTTTGTATTTATTGGAATATTTTTAACAAGTAATATCTACTTTATTTTTAAAGAAAATATCTTATTAATGCAAATATCAAATCTAATTTGTTCAATCACTAAAATTATATTATTTTTGATTTCAATATTAAATTTTTAACATCTCTATAACCTAATTTACCATAAAAATTATTATGCATTTCATCATTTACAACTTCCATTTGAATCAAGAATGCACCAAGCTCTTTAACTCTTCTCTCCAGTTCTTTCATAAACATTGTTCCTATTCCCTTTCTTTGATACCTATGTGAAATTACTATTTCAATCAGGTCATAAGACTTTCCATCATCATATTGTACGAAGTATCCCATTGCAAATCCTATAATTGAATTATCAATACTGAGGGTAAGGCCATATGAATCTTCAGTTGTAACAACCTGATGTATTCTTTTATATGCTGTTTCTTCTGTCCATTGTGCCCCCTCAACCTCATTATAGTATTCTATATAAAAAGGAATGGTTTTCTCAATATCACTTACCTTTAGTATGTCATATTTCATATGTTTACCCCTTTCCAATTCTTATGTTTATTCTTATTTCTTTTCTCTTTTGAACACAAATACCATCATAGAACCAAATGCACCTACACACTGAAAGTTGACAAGCTCCCAGCCGTCTTTTCCATACTGTTCAAAAACTCTATCACTTTTTCTTTTTAAGGTTTTTTCAGCATCAAAAAGACTATTGAAAGTTACGGTTGTGTACTCCCACATGATTGATCCCTTTTCACTACATAAATAATATTTAATTCCACAATATAACACCATTACGCAAGAAGTTCATATTGCTATATCAGCTATAATAACATAGTCAATAGGGAACTAAAAGCTCCTTCTGATAACCTGTTCCACACCATCTTCGCAGCATCCTAACAATATATAAGCTGGTGTATATATTTATACTTCAATTTCCATTCCATCATAAGAAAAGGTAATATTTAAAAATGCATATTGTTTTTCCAACTGGCAATATTCATCATATGATATACCATCGGATTCTTCCAAATGAGTAAATATAGTTCTTTTTGGCTGATAGTGTTCTATCAAAGGAATGATATCTCGTTTAAAGTTTGTGCAAACATCATCAATGTAGTTTATATACCCACAACCTAGCAACATAACATCAATTTTTTTAAAACATCCATATTCTTTGGAATATGCATTGCATGGCATGGGCAATAAAAAAGCTTTTTATTATTTTTCTCAATTAGATATCCACAAGCAAACTTATTATCCAGCGTGATTTGCATAACTAATATATCATTACCCTTTATGGTTTCATCACTATTTAAAGTGCGATATCCTGCTTGTTCAAACAGATTAAGTATGGGTGTTCTTTTATTGAAGCTGATATCAATACCGCTTTTAGGATGATTTACAATTATGGGATCAAGTTTATCTGCTTTTTCTTCCCTTATTTCTTCAATAATTCTACAATCCATAGTGTGGTCAGGATGAAAGTGTGTATAAAAAATGTAAGAAACAGAATAAATATCAAAAGAATTTAATTCCTCGCTAATACATTCAAGAGTATCAAAAACTGCATGTATATCATATAAATACAAACTTTGGGTTCTTCTCTTATATGGAAACCCCTTTATTCTTGCTTCTGTACATACTCTTCAATTACAACAGGCTCTTGGAATTTGCTGCATTCCGCCACTTCCTAAAACCTTAAATCTCATTTTTTCACTTCTTGTCATCCAAATAATACTTACTTTGCTATTTTATACCGATGCACATTTAATTAAGACAACAAAGCAAGTTACCTTTATGCTGCAGATTTCACAGCTATATATGCTTATATCTACTTTGAAATTTATCAACGATAAACTCTCTAAAAGCATAAAGATCATCTACATCTTTTTTCCCTCACCTATCCAAAGTTACTATCATACTCCCAATTAAAGAGATTAACCCTATTAGAGGAATTATTACTTTATTCCTTCTAAAAGTTGCAATATATAAGAATTTTCTATAATCATCTTTTGTAATAGTTGTATTTATAATCATTCTAGGCTGCTCTATATTATACCCCCTGCTGCTTAATCGCATATTAGACACGTTCCTTTACTATGGCATCGATAATTGGTGCAATTGCATTTCTGTTTGTAAAATCAACCACTTTGCCATAGGTAGAAATAATCCCCTTAGTATCATCATCAAGTTTCTCAGCCTTTTTAAATTTTACCGATTTTATCAATAGAAACATCAAAAATCGATCAATAAAATTCATTTTTTTATAGTTAAGTCCGCCTCTTAACAGAAAAAACTCCACATTACCCTTCATTTCATCCGTAAGGTTTTGTGTTTTAACCTCTTCTATTGCCTCATCTTTTTTTAAAGTAGCACCAACTGCAACCACAATCAGTTTTTTATCACGAAACTTGAAATAATTATTTCTTATAAAAGAAAATCCAAGTATACCACCAGCATAAATTCCACCACAATATACAATAGTATCAAATTCTCCTAATTTATCTAACTTTATCTCATTAACTTTAAAAATGTCAGCACATGTATCTTCCGCAATCCATTTTGCATATTTTTCTGTGCTTCCATATTTAGATTTGTACACAACAGCTACCTTCTTCATTATCCACCTCACAAAATTAACTATTATTACACATAAATGTGGATTACTCAACGACTTTATATTCCTTATATCTGCTACACTAATATATTCCATACAAAATTGAAAATCCTTTCTGATAATCTGCTTCACGATCTGAAAATTCATATTTCATAGTCTTCAATCATTAAAGCTTATTTTTATCAAATACATATAAACACTCTCTTAAAAATCTAAAAACAGTAGACATAAGCTACTGTTTACTTTTTAAAAAATGAAGTTTTATTACAAATTGAAAATCTATCGGCTATGTACAATAAGATTACAATAAAAGGGCATGCAAACTATCTTAGCATAGGTCAGTTCTAATTTGACATTATATGAATTACATTTCAATTATAAAATAATATAAGATAATTGATTTCAAAGTCAAAAATACTCATAATTAATAATATCAAATCTCCCTATTTATTTTATTGCTGAATATAACTCATATTATTAGCGTTAATAACTCCAGATTGATATTTTTAATTATTTATACAATGATACTTTTATACCAAGTTGGAACAGGATTCTTCAAGCTATCATACCAATTAAACACATCCGTTGCTTGATTTATCATTGTGTCGAGTTCTTTTTGTCCGAAAGAAACTGCCCAGGAAATAGATGAAAGTGTGTTGCTTGAAATATATAATATTAATAATCGCCAAAAATCCAACGACACATCATTATCAAAGTAACCATCTAAGATTCCTGAAGCAAATAAGGGTGCTTTTTGAGCGCTCCAAACAATACAATTGAATTCCTCCCAAGGATCTCCGTAGTCATAACGATTAAAGTCTATAATTTGCAGATTTCCATCATTGTCGATCATCATATTTCCGATATGATAATCTCCATGATGAAAGCATTGGGGATGGTATTTCAGTAACTGGCGATTTGCATTTATATAATATATAAACACTTGTCCCTTTTCATATTTTATAGGGCATTCACTGTACATTTTAATATTTCGGTCAATTTTACCATTAAAGCGATTTTCCCAACTTTCTTGTATTAATAAAGCAGGAATAGAATGAATTTTTTTCAGTATCCGACCTGCCTCAAGTCCATAAACATACTGCTCTTTATCAGGGAAATAAGTAATTTTTTCTTCAGCATCTTTTCCATCTATCCAGCTGTGTAAAGAGTATACAACATCATCACAAGTTCCGAATTCAATAGGCTGGCACATAGGCACACCAAGAGCCGCAACTTGTTGCATCATTTCAAATTCAACTTTTTTACGGTTATAATTTTTTCTGGGAAAAATGCGTAATAAATATTTTGTGCCATCTGCTCCAATAGCACAATATTTCTTATCCTCTGACCAACCTTTTGTAATTGGTATCAATGATATAAAATTAAATATTAACGTTTACATTCACCTTTAATAACAATAAAGAAATTACGCATTAAAAACATCTCCTTTGAACTAACAATTTTTAATAGTTTATTTCGTGTGATTCTTCTATTACCATGCATATTTTACTGATGCGTTCAATTTAACAAGGTTCAAAACAAGATCTTAAGGTCCTTTAGCAGCATTTGCTTAATAGATGTTTTTTATAACCACATGGGACTTCACTCGAGACCTAAATATAAGTCTCCAACAGATTTTGAAAAGTTGCTTTTTATTGCTTAATTACAAATTGAATAGATACAAAGAAAACTAGCCATTCTTTGTATCTATTTTTTCTGGGTAAGGTCATTTTCTACACAACCATATTATCCTTGATTAAGTCAGAACATTTATCTGTAATATATTCTAATATCCTTATACTCTGTTTATAATCATCATCTATCTCTAAAGAATGCACTGCATTTTCTACCTGAATCAAAATAATATTACTATGGTTTGCCAACTCATTTCTAGCATTCTTTGTCAGCCATTTATCTTTTGTTCCCGTAAAAACTATACATTCATTTTTTACTATTTCGTTTACATGTGAATCAATAGGTGTATAACATATATGTTTAACTCTTTTACTGTCTAATTGCCCTGCAATTCTCAAAGAAAAAAAGTGTCCAATACTTTTGCTTAAAAAAAATCCTTTCATATTCTTCTTTTACACAACGGTTAATAACCTCATGACATTCAAGTGTTACTATATCCATTATTTCAGGTTGGGCTATCGTGGCATAATCAACTCTATACCCGTATTCTAAACTCAAAACATCGCAGACAGCCAGCAAAGCCGCTTTCCTTGTATAGTGCAAGGTTGGTACATCTGTGGTATTATCTCCCCCTGGAAAAAGTATCGCTATATTCTTACCACCTTCGCTATGTGCCAGAAACATGTTATTAACTGTTCTGCCAAAACTTAAATTTAGAGTAATCTCACTTCTATTTATCATCCTATTAACCCCCTCCTATAGATATAATATATTATAAACATTTATGCTAATGATAATTTTCTACTTTTGTATTATACAATATAAATTGTATGTATTGATATATTAATTGGATTCTTACTTAATCCATTTATGACCTTTGGCATATGCCATTTTATAACATTTACAAAACAATCATATCTTTCTTTATCGAGTTTGTTTATCACCATATTATAATCATATTGATAATCACTATTTTTACTGTTTAGTGATTTATATAGTAATATAACTTCAGGAACAAGAATGCTTATTTCGCCCTCAACACCAATTTTAAAGCCGAAATTATCCGCCATGCAACCATCTCACTTTTATGCAAAATAAAAGACACTTATTTTTCAAAGTGCCTTAATTTATACCTTATTCATTTATGTTAGCATAAAGGATCTTTCCGTATTGCCTTTTGAAATCATTAATTAATCTTTTTTCTAATAATGCATTCTAATCATCCTTGCATACACATCAATAAATAAGTAATTCTCAGTTTTTATCATACTACCTCAGGTACAATCCTCCTCAAAGGAAGTTGATCCTAGAGATTTACGATAATGAGTAAACTTTGACTAACCCTGTAAAAGATAACTTAGTGAGTATTTTGCATGATAATAAGCGTTATATTTTATGATAATTTAGCAATAAGAAACTCCGTGAATTAGGAAAGCTTATCTTCACGGAGTATTATTTGATAATGTGTAAAGATCAGAGGTTAACACTCTTACTTAAACTTAGCAAATCATCAGCAATATTATTAATTACGTTAAATGAAGACAATATTTCCTGCATTATTGATGATTGAACTGATGTATCCGATGCAATTGATTTTATTTGCTCAAGTGACTTAGATGTAACTGATTTTGTATTGGTGATAACTTCGGCAATTTCACGTCCATATATTGATGTTTGGTTGCTGCTCCTTGTAATCTCTTGAATTTCTTGATTTGAAGTTTCTTGTAGGTTTTTCAATTTTGTAAAAGATTCTCCTACATTTTTAACTAAATCAATTCCTGATTTAATAGTTGCAGAACTCTGGTCTATAGAGTTTACTGCCTTTGTAGTATCTTCTTGTATCTGACTTATGAGGTTTGAAATATCTTTAGCTGCGTTTGATGATTTTTCTGCAAGTTGCCTAATTTCGCCAGATACTACAGCAAAACCTTTACCATGTTCACCAGCTCTTGCGGATTCAATTGCTGCATTTAGCGCTAGGAGATTGGTTTGTTCTGTAATACCGGTAATAATCTCTATAATTCTACCAATTTCCTCTGAACTAAGGCTTAAACTATTTATGATAATTTTATTTTGCTTTGTAGACAATTCAATTTCTTCCATGTAGCTTATTGCTTGGTTAATTATCTTTTCGTTTTCTTCTGTTGCTGTAGATGTATCTTGAGATATTTCAAATAATTTCTGAGCTTTAGATGAGATGGATTCAAGAGCATCCGATATATTCGCAACAGTATTATTGGTATTTTCTATGTATCGTAAATTCTGTTCGCACCCGATAGAAGCATTGTCTGCATTATGATTAATATTCTCATTTGAAGCGGTAGCTTGTTCAATTGCCTGTAAAAGCTGCTTTACAGAAGTTGATAGTGTTTCAGAAGCATTCTTAGAATGACTCATAATATCTTTTAGTTGATTGATATATACTAGGGATTGTTCTTCTGAACTAGATAAACTATTAAGAATGTTTCTTGTTCTCTTAGCTATCCATATGAAGATCACAGAAAGAATGAAAATTTCAATGAACTGACCTGCTGTTATAGCAATATAATTGCCAATTGGATCATCATAATAAAAAGGATTTGATGTTATTCTAGGATAATTTGTAACAACAGTAATTACAACCTGTACACAAGAAGCCACTAGAGTAAGCTTTTTGTCAAAATAAATACAACTTACTGCAATAGGTAATATTAACGTCATATAAATACCTACCTGATAGTTTAGATTGAGTGCACCTACAGTCACCCCGGACATGACAATTACATAGTATTTTAAAAAGCTATTACTAACACCTAGCTTTCTTAGTAGAAAAGGAGAAACAGAACTTATTGTTCCAACTAGACAGTATACACTTAGCTTAACTAAATCAAAAGGGAAAAGACCTATCCATCCAAGGAAAATTAACGTAGGAAAAGCTATAGTTGTAAAAAGTAAAATATTAGTTGTAAATTTGTTTGCAACTTCATCACTTGTGATCATAAGGTTTTGTTTTATCATAGGCAGCCCCTCCTGAAGATAATAATTTTAAATATTTCGCAAAGTTATTAATGTTGTCTATTATACTACAATAAACGATATATTTCTACAAAGTTTGATATTATTAGCCATAATATTTACTAATTTTTGCTATTTTAAAGTAAAACTAAAGAAGCTTTATTAGCATTGAACAAAGCAATAAAATTGTTGTACTATAGATAGTAAGAAAGGCTTTTACAGCAAATTAAAAACAATATATCAGGCTCCAGATAAAGATCTGGGGCGCGAAAACATGGAAACTGTAAAGGAGAAATGGGACAATAAATATCCTAATGCCTTAGAAAGTCTGAACAGCCGGAGAAGCGTGTTTCCAAGTTATACAACCTTTCTAGACTCACTGTATCTCACTACGTTTGAGGCTCCAAAGTAATGGTCACTCCCCCTTGGAAACTGGAGAAAGATTTATGATTAACTTTCAATCATGTATGAGGGCAGGCTGGAATAGGATAATCTTCTTCATAGAAAATTGTCCTTTCAATAGGGCTTTATTGATATACCCTGGAAGTTTAATTATATTGTAAATAAGGTGGAACTTCCTCAATAGGAAAAGTTCCACCTTATTTACAAAAAAGTTTCACACATTTAGTTTAAGCAAGCATATATTATACATCATGTTCTAATATTACAATTTTCCATTCATCATTAAGCCTTTTAAAGCCTAAATGTTTATAGCTTGGAAGAATGTCTGCAGGCTTACCATGCTTATCAACATAAAATTCTCTCAAAAAAATATAAAAAATATCGTTTTCCACATCATAATTATATCCCTGTATAAGCATGTCTTTGTAAATATATTCAGAATCCCTACTATATAAACGTTCGCTTATATTTTCATTTTCATATTTATACACTGCCATTATTTCTCTTTCGTTGTCTTTTAATGTAAATTCATCAGATAGCAGCTTTGTCAAAACCTCTTTATTGCCGCTGACGCAGGCATCCACAAATTCCTTGGATAAAAAAGCCATTGATTGAAAGAGTTCATGTTCCCTCTCATGGGCTTCTGCTTGAGCTTCAAGCTCTTTTCTCAAATCTGAATTTTCATTTTCCAATTCTGTTATTCTATAACGCAGTTCATTTATTGTCAAAGCATTGGCTGCAATTTTACGATAGTTGGCATGAAGAATATATGTTATGGAACCAACAAATACAAGCAATACAAAAATCAGAATATATCCTGATTTACGCAATTCACCGATCACCTCTCTAATTATCAAGCATTAGAAATCAAAAATAAAAACAATATCAAATACAATCCATATATTAACATAATTGTATTGAAATATCAAGTTATGTAGAAGATTATATCTGCTCTTTTTACGGTCTAAAAAAAATCACTACCATAAACATAGAACTAAGTTCAAGCATAGTGTATATGAATTAAATCTTGACATGATACCTGTCAAGACGGTAGTAAATATAGAAAATTCTATTATGATATCCATATTAATTCAGTCCTTAGTAAAGAAGCAAAAGAACATTATATTCTGGAATTTATCAATAATTTATAAGAAAAATAAATCACAAAAAAGCTTGGAATTAGCATACAAGCTGTTAATCCATCCAGCATAGAACATCAAATAATTAAAAGAAGTTATACATAAGAGACAAGGGCGAAATAATCAGATGATAAAATTATAGGATTTGCCTCTATTCATGGAATATAGGCAGTACTTACTATAGCTCTTATATTTTATATTCTCAGGAATCAGGATAAGAGAAACATAGTTCAGGAAAAAAGAGAGATTAAATATCAAATCATTATATTTAATTTATCAGAAAAGTTAAATTTAGTTGAAGAGAATAAAAAAGACGTATTAGAATAAAAGAATTTATTTTCAAAGATTAGTTTCCTGCCATATGTCTAAGTGTGCTTATTATTGAGAAAAGAAAAATTTTATTCAAATTATATTAAGAATGGTTTACATTATTCCGCAAAAGTTGTTTGTATATAGCGAGAAAGAAATAACCGGTTATGAAATCTCAAAGTAAAGTAAAATATAAAGGAGAGTTTGATTATGAGTTTAAGAAATAAAAAAATACTAATTGATCCGGGGCATGGGGGCAAAGATGGCGGTGCAGAGGGAATACTTGATGGTGAAAAGGTTTATGAGAAAGATCTTGCATTAATGTTTGCAGAATCAGTAGCATCTTATATTGAGAACTATACTGAAGCTACTGTTATTATGACCAGAGATTCTGATGTTGATATGGGAATTAATGAGCGTTGGAAAATTGGATTTGATAATAATGTGGATGCTGTCATAAGTATACATTGGAATTCGCATAACAAAAAAAGTTCAGGTACGGAAACAATATATGCAAAAACCAGATCACAGGATAAACATTTTGCTGAAGTAATTCAAAATAAGGTAGTAGAATATTTAGGAACAAATAATAGAGGTGTCAAGGATGATACCAAGACAAAAGTAGGGAGTTTAGGTATATTAAGGTACCCTTCCAATAAGAATTATCCTAGAGCCCTGGTAGAAGTAGAGTTCATTGATAATGAAAGTGCTATGGAAGCTCTAAACCGCCCTATATATGAAACCTCTTTAGATTTTGCAACAGCTATAAAAGAGGCCCTTGAAGAATACTTTGGATAAAGTTTTGAAAAAGGAATTCCAGCAAGTGTATGCCATTGTGAGAGTAGGCAGGCTTGAATATTTAATAATTGTGCATAGGAGCCTAGGACAGTAAATTATCAAATCTAAAATATTATTGCCAGACTTATATGTATATAGCTTTCATAATAAGTCTGGCAATGATATTATATAAACTGTATAACTAATCTTCTTGTCTAGCAAGAATATAAATTATATTTGGAACACTAGTATTTATAATAATACAAAACAGTATTTATAATAATACAAAACAGAATATAAAGAGGATACTGTGAAAAGGTTTATGTTGAACTTCCAATCATATATAATGGTAGGCTTGAATATGATAATATCCTTAATAAAAATCGCCCTTTTTATAGGGCTTCATTTACATGCCCAATAAATTTAATTATATTGTAAGTAAGGTGGAGCTTCCTCAATAGGAAAAGTTCCACCTCTAAATATTGTCATAGAAAGCTATTTACAGAAAAAGTTTCACACTCTCGTTAAAGCAAAAACCAAGCCTTTTTGATTGTACTTATTAAATCATATTCAAGATATTTAGGGCTTTCTTTATTTCCCCAAACCATATTTATTTAGCTTTTCTTCTTTTTCAACAATTCGTTTTAATCGTTCTATGCCAATATTGGATTTAGGTAAAGAAGTCTTATAATTTACAGGATACATGGCCATAGTTTTTATTTCATTTGTATAACAATCCTCTATCCATGTTTAAGTTTTTTATATATTCATCTCCTATTAAATTATCTTTCCACAAAGTTCTTATCTGAATATGAGGTGCATAAGCATATTTAACATGTAACCCCACTTCCATAGTATATGTAAGAAGTCTTTGTAATCGCAATCAAATATGAACACTCTGTCCAAATTATATTGCTTATTTGCAGCTTGATATATTTCCTCATACCCGGTGGCTCGAGTTAAAAATATGCCGTTTCTTTTGCTTTTCTAATATTTCATGCAAAAAAAAGCATATTTCATGCAAAGAACATTTTTTTAGATTAATTTTTGATACAATTTGTAGAAACTGCTATATAGAGGAGGTTAAAAAATGAAAAAAAGATTTATAAGTATTTTTTTGGCACTGTGCATAGCAATTAGTCTTTTTCCCAACATGGTAATAGCAACAAATGATAAACTCTTAGCGATCCCAAGCAAAACAAGTTTTATGATGAATGACAAACCCGTATCTGTGACACAAGCTTACAGTATAAATGGAAGCAATTATTTACAGCTACGTGCCATTGCGGAATTATTGAATGGTACTGCTGCACAGTTCAATGTGGGATGGGATGGTAAGTATGCGGTTATCCAAACAGGAAAGGCATACAATGGTACTGCTACCCCAACAGCCTTAAAAAACACAGACAATGTAAGGAAAAGCAACACGCCCTTCAAATTAGACGACACCGTTATCACATTTGATAATACCTATCTAATTGACGGCAATACCAACTATCTTCAACTGCGTGAATTTGCACAGAAACTCTCCGGTACAGCATCCCAATTCAACGTGTATTGGGATAGCGTTGCAAATCAGGCAGTTATTGTCCCGGGAATTAAATACACAGGTGTAGAACCTGATCCCTTAAGTGAGGACTTTTGGTCTGCATTATTCTCGGATTTCGAATCCTCTTTAAATGACTTAGAAGCGTCTTTGGATGACTTATTAAATGAATTAAATGCTGACATCAGTTTAGACTTTGATGATTTTTCGTCTACTTCAAAGAAGGAAAATACACCAACTGCAACACCAAAGCAAACAGAGACAAAAAAAACAACAGAGAAAACTAAGCAGACTGAAACTGCTAAGCAAACTGAGACAGCTAAGCAAACAGAAACAACAAAACAAAGCGAAACTGCTAAGCAAACTGAGACAGCTAAACAAACAGAAACAACTAAACCAAATGAAACTGCTAAGCAGACCAAACAAACAGAAATAACTGTACCAACTCTACCCAATAAAGTATACACTGCTTCTGACTCTAATGTGACGAATATGAGTCGTAATTCTTATGAATTGTTTGATGATGAAGGGAATAGCATTACTAGACACGCTTCTGGTGCCGAACTGGTTATTACTAAGAACATTAATACCATAGATGACTACGCCTTTTATAATAATAATCTAGGTAAATTTACTGTAGAAAAAATAACACTAGTTTTACCGCAGTTGATGGAGTACTGTTTAATAAAAACAAAACCAAACTCATTGCTTACCCATTATACAAGACAGATAAGACATATAAAATTCCTGATAGTGTAACTGAAATAGCACGCGGTGCTTTTGCATACAGTATTTATTTGGAAGAAATAGAATTCGGATCAAATCTTAAGACTATCGGTGTTGATGCTTTCCGTGGATGTCATTTTTCAGAGGTTGTAATACCGGAAGGCGTAACAACTATTAATGGTTGCGCGTTTAACGATATGAAAGAACTTCAAAAAATAACGATTCCTCGCAGTGTAAAAATGATAGTAGGTGATATTCTTAGTGGCTCAAATCCAGATGTTGTTATCTACGGTATAAATGGGCTCATAGGAGAATACATAGCATCGCAATATGGCTACAAATTCGTAGGTATAACCCCATCAGGAACAGACCTATCAGAAACAGACCCAATAGGACTTACAACCATCAAACTAGGGCAGACTGAGCTTGAAGCTGGGATTAGTAAGGATAGTCTGGTATATTATAAAACATCTAAAGGTAAATGGGGATTTTATGGTAGTCATGATTATAAAAATTTCCTTGCAGTGTATTACGAAAATAATAAAGCGAAATTCCTATACACCACGGATTTATCTACTTATATAGGTGATGGAACAGTTTACACAGATAAAAACGACAATAACAAGGAGTATGCAGCTTCAATCGGTACACTTCCGAGTTTTGATGTAGAAACCAACGAAACACTCATTTTTTATCTAACCAATGCCTTCAGAGCCGTGCATGGTTTACCTCCGTTCCTTTGGAATGAGAAGCTGGAAGCTGCTGCACGCTCCCACAGTGAAGATATGGAGTTAAGAGACTTCTTCAGTCATACTAACCCGGACGGCTTAGAACCATGGGATAGAATAACCGCCGCAGGATATAAATGGCAAGCATGTGCAGAAAACATCTACATGAATAGTGCAGGTGTTGACGCATTTCATGCTATGGATGGATGGATTAATTCATCGGGGCATCGTCAAAATTTGCTGACTACAGATTGTAACGAACTTGGTGTAGGTATATCAGGTGCTTACGCTACACAAAACTTTGGAAGTAAATAAAGCAGGATTTATTTCTCACTGTTTAAAAATATGAAACATGGCGGTGAGTTCCTAACTCTCCGCCACATTCATCCTAAAGTTGAAAAGCTTTAAGTATCTATCTTATCACTTCAAAAATACATACTTCGTACTTAGAAAGTGCAGATATGTTTACTACTGCCACAATACGGATTTCATTATATAGAAAAATTATAGTAAAATTTTTACACAGCCATATTTCCTTTAATGGAGTCAGAACATCTATCCGTAATATATTCTAATATCCTTATAATCTGCGTATAATCATCATCTATCTCTAAGGAATGTACTGCATTTTCCACCTGAATCAAAACAATATTACTATAGCTTGCCAACCCATTTCTAGCATCCTTTTTTACACAACTCCTAATAACCTCATGACATTCAACTGTTACTGCATCCATTATTTCAGGTTGATATATCGTTTTATAGTTAATTCTATATCCGTATTCTAAACTCATAACATCACAGCCAGCCAGTAAAGCTGCTTTCCTCGCATAGTGCAAGGTTGGTACATCTGTGGAATTATCTTCTCGTGGAATTATCTTCTCCTGGAAAAAGTATCACTACATTTTGCTTCCTTCGCTATGTGTCAGAAACATATTGTTAATTACTCTACCAAAACTTGAATTTAGAGCAATCTCACTTCTATTTACCATGCTATTAACCCCTCCCACAGGTATAATATTTTCAATCAATCATGAAAATGCATAATATATAAAAACTACATACTAATTTGCACTACACGCTAAACATTCAAAATGAAATTAAGAATCAGTGCTTTACTTCTAATAAAAATTATATTTTTCTGCATATAATTAGTCCATGATTACTTATCCCTAATATGCTTTTTTCCCTACAAGTTTTAAGCTGATAATCAATCCAAGTTTTATATTCATCTTCAGTCATATCATCTATTACTCTTCCCAATAAAGTACTTATTCCGTCTGTTGCTACATGTTCGATTATTTTTACATTAAATTCATCTAAAAATTCTTCCATTTCAATTGGACTAGAAAAATATGCATCTGTCCAAAAGCAATCTTCTTCTCCAGCTTTTATTACTCCATTATCAATTACTTTCTTTATTACACTATCACGTAATACATTCTTATTGTATTCTGCCAGAATATGAGGAATAATATAATGTTTATTAATGTAAGCTATAGCAAGTATTCCACCCTCTTTCAATACTCTCAAACATTCATTTATACATCTTTTTCTGTCATCAACTTCAATAAGATGATAAATAGGCCCAAAACACAATACTGTATCAAACTGATTATCTTCAAACATGGACAAATCTATTGCGTTGTTTACTTCAGCTTTTATATGAAACCCTTTATATTCATCATTCAATTTGTTATTAATAATTTGAATGTGTTTTGGTGTTAAATCTGTTGCAAGTACATTATGTCCTTTTCTAGCATAATAAAACGTATAAATTCCAGTACCTGCTGCTACATCCAATATGTAATCATCAGGATTCATGTAGCCATCTAATATCCTGGTAGAAACAATAAACTCAACTCTTCTTGCTTTATTAGTTGTAAGCCTGCTATCTTCGTCATATTTTTCATACCAGTTTACTACTGAATTCATAAAACTCCCCCTCTTAGATTAGATATTACTTTTATAGGTAGTGGACAAATATGCTATAGTGATATTATACATAACATAATCTAATATAAAAGTACTTACTTTTTTGTTAGATACTTACAAACAAGTTGATAAGAAAGGAAGATATTTTGGTTAATAAATATGATTGCCCTATTAGATATGCCCTTGACATAATCGGAGGGCGATGGAATATACTTATTCTATGGAATATTATAAGATTTGAAAATATAAGGTATGGTGAACTTAAAAAGCGTATACCTGAAGTAAGTCATAAGGTATTAAGTCAGCAACTAAAGGAATTAGAAAATAATGGCATTATCAATAGGATTGAATACTCACAGATACCACCAAAAGTTGAATATTCTTTAACTGAAAAGGGTAAAACCCTAATTCCTTTAGTTGAATTAATTAATTAATTAATGAATGAATGGGGAAGGAAAAATTCATTAGAATCAACTAATATATAATTGCAACTATAATTAATCTATAATGCAAAATAGAAAAATCTTTCTCTTCTTCTATCCCGTAGTATAGTAAGTTCTTTTTCATAGACTACGCCAAATCAAGTCTTATTATTGGCATGCACATATGAACACTCTGTCCTAAAGGTGCAATAAACAGTAGACTAAATCTACTGTTTATTAACATATATGTATGGTGAGCAGTATTGGGATCAAATCAGCGACCTCCACGATACCAACGTGACACTCTAACCAGTTGTATAATAACTCAATGTATAATATTTATATATTTATCACTCAAAAGTTAGTATCATTTCTATTCAATGTCCTTATTTATTACATAAAATAAGAAGAAAGTGAATACTTTATATTCATTAATCATTATGATTTTTACATATATTTATAGACTTTCTTCACAAGCTGATAATTCAAAATAGCATGATACAACGCCATCTTCTATGAAGTCCTCCATCTTTTTAAATCCAGAACCTTCCAAGGAACCTATTGACCTTTTATTATCTATATAAGTAAATGCGCATAATTTATTGATAGCATACCTTTCAAAAACAAGTTGACAAAATTGCTTTAATGCACGTTTGCCAATTCCCTTGCCCCAGTATGTTTTATCAAATATGACTATGCTTACAAATGCCCGTTTATCATCATTCTCATCTATTCCATAACACCATACGTCCCCTATATATACACCATCTATATAGATAACTTTTCCAAAGCTTCTTGCACCAGGCTTTAATGATTCTTCATATAATTTGATTGCATCGCTTAGTGTACCTCTGTTAAATGGAAACAGTCTCTCAATTTCTTCATCCTGAGATTTTTCCCAAAAGATTTTTACATGTTCAAGTGTGCGTGGTTTCAATAATAATTCTTCCAAAGCTATGCATCTCCCTTAATGATTTTATTAATCTTTAATCCGTCTTATTTTACAATTATGCAATAAGTTGCTGTACCTTATATCAATTATATTAATATATTCAATATAGCATTGAAAAGTCTTTTTCTTTATTAACTTGAAAACAGTCAATATTGTTACAGAGACCACATCAACACAAAATGTTTATTATCAAATACATATGAACACTCTGTCCAAAGGCATAAAAAAACAGTAGACCAAATCTACTGTTTGCTGCTAAATATACATGGTGGGCGGTATTGGGATCGAACCAACGACCTCCACGATGTCAACGTGGCACTCTAACCAGCTGAGCTAACCGCCCCTATGATTTCCGAGTTATATTATAACATTATGCTAACGTATTTTTCAATAGCTATATTTGCTTTATCATTTCCGGTATACCCACGTCAAATGCTGCTATAGTATCGTCAATATCAACCAATATTGCCTTATCAGCATTAGACTTAATAGTATCTTTACCTCCTTGGTCACCATTAATGTTCAGTAAATCCTCATTTAATCCAATACATTATGCTATCAACTTTTCCAATATTTATTTCATGATTCCAACAAAACATCTGCTTAATTGGGAGCCATTTCATTTTTAAGTATTTCAAACCAAATAACTCCAAAAAGAAAAAGCCCCTGCGGGCTTATTCTTCTGTTTTGCTTACGCTTTCATCACTGTTTTTATTTTCTGATTTATTGATGTTAATCTTGGTTATTAGTTCCGGTACCATATTTAATAATTTATCAAGGTTTTGCTTCTGTTTTAATTGCAATAAGCTGACTTCTCCATTTTTAATAACCAACACAGCATCAGGTGATATTTTTGCACCAACTCCTAGACCTCCACCGCCACCTTCAGATCCCTTGGCATCTGTACCCTGACCAGCACCTCCTGAGCATCCAAAAGAAACAGTTACTATAGGTATTAAAGTAACTTCTCCAACAGTTATAGGTTCTCCTATAACTGTCTCTGTTTTTAAGAAATTTTTTAGCTTTTCAAATGCAAGTTCCAAACTAGTATCGATAAGCAATTTATCCATAACTATTTCTCCTTTCCATCTTTCTATTAATATTTACATCTGATATTAACCAAAAGTTTCAACATTTTTAAGATTTTTTAGTTTTCTTCTTACATCTTTTTTCAGAACTAATTTAATAAATTCGATCACAATAGAACTTAGAATAATCTTACCTTCAATGTTCATATCCATAAATACTATTTCCTGGTCAAAGACAGGTTCTCCATGAAAGTCAGCCTTTGGCAATATTTCATTCAGATAATATAATAATCCTGAAAGACATCCCGTTATGCTGGGATCGTCAAATCCAAATACAAATTTACCATTAATAACCTTAGGCTTAATTATGGCCACAACTTTCTTGATATATGAAATTATCTCTTGCAAAAAACTCTTGTCTAGTAGTTCTTTTATATTAAGTTTGCTGTTTTTCTCATGCTTATCCTTATTCTTCTTTATATTAATAGATTTATCTTCTGTATCTTTCTTTGCATTTAAAGACTTTTCTCTATTAAAAATAATAATTTTTGCTACAAAGCCTGCCATATTATCATATGTACCTTTAATACCAAGAAGCTTACCCCAAAGCACTTTTATATTTATCACCACCCCTTGTTCATACTTAAGATTTATATAGTATCCAAAGGGCACTGATAACAACAGAACAATTAAAGCAATTAGTATAATTAACAATATGAGAAGAAATTTACCTATAAATATCAATACAGCCACATGCTCTCCTCCCCTATTTTGCATTTTTCCCTATTAATGAAATACTCTTCCTAACGTATCTATATTTCTCTCTAGCTTTTCTCCTTATAAATAGTATTCCAGGAACATATTTAAGAAATCTGGTGGAGTTTTCTATAATTATGTTATTCATTCTTACAGTATCGCTGATGATATCTTTTAATTTCATCTTCTCCTCACTTTGTGCATATATGTTATGCACTGTAAGCTCAGTTATAACCGAAAGCTTATCTCCATATTCAAAATCATCATTAAATAAAGATTTTATGGCCTGATCAACAGAATAAAGCTCCTCTAACTCATTCCTGCATTGTTGGCAAACCTTTAAGTGCTCTGCAAGAAAAATTAATTCCAGAGGTTCTATGGTATTATCAATTAAAGCCTGCAGCAGTGATTTGTCAAATTTGCATTCCATTTTTACACCCCCTGTCTCTGAACGAAAAATTGCTTAAGTGCTGAACGGGCTCTGTACAAATCTGTTTTCACTGTTCCCAGAGGCTCATTCATAACCATAGAAATTTCATTGTACGTCAGATCTTCGAAATATCTTAAGACAATTACCATTCTCTGCCTTGGCGGCAGCTTTTCTAATAACTGCTTCATGGTTTTTTTCAATTCTATCTTTTCTATTTCGTCTTCCAGGTTTTCATTTGACACAAGCATATCTGCCCACGCAGAGCTATTGTCGGTGACGGCATGTATAGATAATACATTGCTTGTTGCTCTTCTGAAATTCAAACATGTATTTACTGCTATCTTTCTAATCCATGGGTGAAATGGTTTGTTTATATCATATTTATCAATGAATCTAAACACCTTAATAAATATTTCTTGCACTAAATCCAAAGCGTCATGACTATTTCCCGCATAACTAAGGCATAATGTGAAAAGATATCTTTCATAGGTTTTGCATAACTTTGTAAAAGCTTTTTTATCTCTATTTCGGCAACCTACTAGCAAGTCCTTATCAACTTTCTCTACCACACCATCACCCCCATATAAAGATACAACCCAAATATAGAAAAAGTTTCAAATTGCACTACTTTTTTTTATATTATTTTAAAAGACCAATGGAGAAAATATAATCAAACTCAGTATAAAGGGGTGATTTGTTTGAAGATAAGAGATTTGATGACAACTGATGTTAGAGCTGTTCCCCCGGATGCTACCATAAAAGATGCAGCAAATATAATGAATACGGTAGATGTAGGTGCAGTTCCCGTAGTTGATAACAATAAATTGGTTGGTATTGTTACAGATAGAGATATAGTTGTGAGGTCTGTAGCCAAAGGACAAGATCCAAACCAAAAAATATGTGATGTTATGACAAAAGATATTAAAGCCATAAGCCCTGATACCGAAGTTCACGAAGCTGCAGATATAATGGCCAAGAGGCAGATACGAAGACTCCCTGTAGTTGATAATGGAAACCTTGTAGGTATAGTATCAATAGGGGACCTGGCAGTAGAAGGCAAATATGAAGATGAAGCCGGCGAAGCCCTTCATGACATATCAAAGGATACCCTTTCCTAATTTTTAGCCTCTGGTCTGAAACCAGAGGCTATTATTCAATATAGTTTATTATGAATATAAATTAATTGTCAGGTTAAAATGTATTTACAGAAAGCAAGGTGTTTATGTTGTTGATCGTTTTTATCAGGACAATAATATTATATTTCTTAATAGTAATAATAATGCGTCTTATGGGTAAAAGGCAAATAGGCCAACTGCAGCCTTCTGAATTGGTTGTTGCTCTAATTATAGCAGATTTGGCTGCAATACCCATGGGTAACACTGGTATACCCCTTCTCGCCGGTATAATACCCATATTGACATTGTTTGTTTGTGAAGCTATGCTTTCTTACATATCACTCAAAAGCCAATTGGCAAGAAGAATAATATCGGGTAAGCCCAGCATTGTTATAGAGAAGGGCAAAATACTTGAAAATGAACTTAGAAAGCAAAGATTCAATATAGATGATCTGATGGAACAGCTTAGATTGAAGGATGTTTTCGATATTCAGGATGTTGAGTATGCCATATTGGAAACTGGAGGCCAGATTAGCATATTATTAAAAACAGACAAAAAACCGGTGATAAGAGAAGATCTTAATATAAAGCATCAATATGAAGGATTGCCAATTTCTCTGATAATTGACGGTCGCATCAATTGCCACAACCTTTCCATTTCAGGGCATGATATGAACTGGCTAAATAAACAGCTTAGCATAAATGGTATAAAATCACCCCGGGATGTACTGTATGCATATATTTCTGAAGATAATAAGTTTGTATACATGTTGAGGGATAAAGCAAAAGGAGGGTATAGCAATTGAAGCCTCTTATATATACATGCCTAGTAACTGTGATAATCATCTTTCTCAGCTTATCTACAATAGAAATGCTTGAAAATGATTCAGATGTTCTTGAAAACTTAATATTAGAAATTGAGAATCACGTTCTTATGGATAGGTGGGAAGAAGCGGGCTTAAAAGAAAAGCAGCTTAAGGCTCAATGGGAAAAGTATGAAAAAAAATGGCCTATGTTTATAGACCATGCTGAAGTTGACAACATAAGTTACCACCTTTCTGAATTGGAAGTTTTTGTTGAAAACAAAGATAGAACATTGTCAGAAGCAAAATTGTCAGTATTGAAGCTTCTTGTTAAAAACATACCTCAGAAAGAATATGCTATTTTACAAAACATTTTGTAATCCTAAAACTTCACATAGAGCTTCCATATCATAAGGCAATTGCGCTGTTATTTCCATATTTCCTTGATTTACTGGATGCTGAAAAACTAGCTTTTCAGCATGAAGAGCTTGTCTTTTTATCAGATCTGCATTTCCTCCATATAGTCTGTCTCCATAAAGAGGATGACCTATATGGGACATGTGAACTCTTATTTGATGTGTTCGTCCTGTAATAAGATGGATACTCAATAAACTGGCTTTCTCATTCTTTTTTATTACCTCATATTCAGTTATAGCCTTCTGTCCCTCTTCATGTACTATCCTTTTAATAGTATCATATGCCTCTCTTTTTATAGGCAAATCAATTATACCTTTGTCTTCCTCAATACTCCCTTCAACAACAGCTATGTACTTTTTTCTTAAACGAAATCCTTCCATTGACATCAAATGTTGAATATGGGGATTCTTTGCAAACATCACCAACCCAGATGTATCTTTATCAAGCCTGTTTATGGGACGAATCTTAATGTTTTTGTCACTTTTTCTATAATGATAAACCAGAGCATTTGCCACTGTTCCTGTAAAGTGTCCTCTTGTAGGATGAACAGGCATGCCTGGCAGTTTATTAATGATTATCATGTAGTCATCTTCATATACAATATCCAGATCAATAGCTTCAGGTATTATGTTTTCAGATTCTTCATCCATGAGTATTATATCAAGCTTATCGCCATTTTTCAGTTTTTCTGTGACAAAAACAGGTTTATCATTTAGAAGTATAAATGTGCCTTTCTTCAACTTGACCAGAGTCCTGTGAGAAATAAATAAACGATGAGTTAAGTACTCCTTTATGCTTTTGCCACTATATTCTTCATCTATAATGTAACTATTATATTCTTTCAATATTATGCCTCCCCTTTAAGCATTTTCAACAGCAGAAGCATATCATTTGGTAGATCAGCTTTGATACTGATGGGCTTTTTATATATGGGGTGAAGAAAATTCAGCTCAGAAGCATGGAGTGCTTGCCGATCTATCATATCATTTTCTCCTCCATAAAGCCTATCTCCCAACAGTGGATTCCCAATACTGCTAAAATGAACTCTTATCTGATGTGTCTTGCCTGTAATTATTGATACTGATATCAAAGAAGATGATTCAAACTCTTCCAATACCTTATAGTCTGTAATAGCCAAACTGCCTTGGTCTGAAATATTTCTTCTGCCTTCTTGATCCGCTTCATTGCTAATTGGAAGGGATATTCTTCCTTCCTTCTTTTCAATATGTCCTGAAACAATAGCTATGTATTTCTTTTCCATTGTTTTTGCCGAATACCTGTCTAAAAGGCTATGGGCTTGAGAACTCTTGGCTATAAGTACAATTCCTGAGGTATTCATATCTATCCTATTAAAAAATCTTACAGGTTCTTCTATTCCTCTTTCATCAAAATAAAATCTTATTCCATTAGCTAAAGTTCCTTCCATATGTGTCTTTGTAGGATGAATTACCATATATGGCGGCTTATTGACTGCCAGTATATGTTCATCTTCGTACAAGACAGATATCTCCATCTTTTCTGGCAAAATATTGTCTCTTGATTTATCTTCTTCTATATACAATATGTCTCCATCCTTCAGTTTCATATCTCCATAAGCTTTTTTATTATTCACTGCTATACCATCTTTCAGAAGTTTTTTTGCCTTTCTGGAGGATAAATTCATATCTTCCTTTAGGTATGCTGACAATGTCTTTCTATTTGCTTTTAACTTCACAACATGTGTCTTCACTGATTCTACCTCTTTTTTCTCTTAGATTTAGATTGCTGAAAAACATCACATTTAATACTGCTATTATAGGCATCACATACGACAGAAACGCATAAGGCATAAAACTCACCACGTCTACACCCATAATAGCAGCAGGAGTCAAAGCTGCAACATTCCACGGAATTATGGAGCATGCCATGACTCCGGAGTCTGAAAGCAACCTGGCAAAAATCTTTCTATCAATGTTCTTATCTTTATATCTATTAAGCAATAATCCTGTAGGTATGATTATTGATATTACCTGATTACACATAAACAATGCAGAAATGATACTAAACCCTATTGTAAACAACATAAGTCCTCTTTGAGTTCTTATCCTCCTCAATATTGGCTCTAACAATGTTTCCACTATTCTTATACCTTCAAATATGCCATTGAGAGATGTTGCAAAAATTAGCACCAGAAGCATGTTTTTGAAAGATATGAGCCCTCCTCCTGCAAGTACCATGCTGTATTCTGAAGGCATATCAGGATGATATCCCATTATGGCTGCCTGAATAGCTTCTATTACGGATATTTTTTGATACAGAATGGAAAATACCGCACCTATGAACACCGAGATCCCCATTATGTATACAGAAGCAAGTTTAAATGCATAGAGAACAAATAGGATAATGGGCGGTATCAATAACCATGGAGTTATATTGACATATTGATTTAACAGAATCTTATAGTCTTCAAAGTATACAGAAGCATAACTCATATCTGTATATCTTAACCCTAAAAAATAATAAAAGATACAGGATAAGACAACCCCAACCAGCAATGTCCTCATGAAATACCTGAAATTCTCATGAGGATCCGTTTCTGTCATGGTAGCCACCAGATTGAATACGCTTGATATGGGTGCACTTCTATCTGCAAGAAAAGCAGCAGAAACCACTGTTCCAGCTACTACCGGCAACGGTATGTTCATGGCGCTTCCCAACCCTATTAACACGATTCCAACAGTACTCACCGTTCCTGAGGAAGTTCCCATAATCATCCCTATTATGGATGAAATTATGAAAGATGATACCAGAAAAAACTTCCTGTTTATCAAACCGAAACTGTAATACAACATGGCAGATATTATCCCGCCTGCTTTCCACAGCCCTATAAGCATAGCTATCATTGATAACATTATCAAAACCTTTGCACTTTTTTTGAAACCAGAATAGGCATATGAAATCAGTGCTTTAGCATCATAGCCATTGATAATGCCAACAATGAATGCTGCTGCCATACCAAAAATAAATCCATAATATAAAGGATTATTCAAAACAAATATATTAATTATTAAGGAAATACTCAATACGCTAATTACAACAACGCATTGAATATAAGGTATTCTTTTCATTATTTCCTCTTCTTCACTGATATTTTTATACAACATTCTTTAAACATGATTATAACCATTATGATCCTAAAAGCAGTATATAAATATAAACCTAATTATAATTTTATAGCATAATATGCATTCGTCACAACAAAAAAATGAAAGAGTTACTTTAGATATAAATGCAAGTTTAGATGCCTTTAAGTACAGCTATACAAATAGGCCTACAAAAGGTTACAACAACAAGATGATACACAACCAAGCCAGTCATTTTCTGAATCAATGGTTAGTAATTCATAAACAATACTTAAGATATTTATTTCACTATCACTCATCTTAGAAACATTGATATTACAACGATTCTTAATATGTGTTGTAGATACTTCCTGGTAAATATCGTCAATTATGACATAAGCGACAGTAATAAGGTCTTTTAAATCTCCAATTTTTTTATAAAATATTTTCTATCTGACCTCAGTATATATATGACCCCTATCATTTTTATGGTTATTGATGATAGGTTACATAATATGTTAAAGCTTTTCATTCGTAGATTTTGGGTAACTCAAAGCTGGCACAACGAGTTTAATTAGTATGTAGATTTCCTCATTAATAGATACTAACAATAGATTTCTGCCAAAAGTAGCTACTTGCTGTTATCAAAACAATAGCTTCTACTATTGCTCTCCCCATATAACCCAAATTAAATCCATCCCATAAAATATTAACTGGATAGTTATAAATCATTAAAACCGGAATCACTAACACTAGAATAAGGCCTAGCCATGATTTATAAATCCCCTCTGGATTTTTACCCAATTCCATAATGGACCAAAATATTTGAATCAAACCCTTAATTCTAACAAATCTCAGCGACATTTATGATAAAAAAGAACATGCAATGAATTAAGAATATAGAGGGAACTAATTGAAAAATGAACCATAATAAATTAGTAATAGGTATTGAATATCTTATAGTCACAAATATAATCATAACTATTCCCCATACAGAACCAAAAGAATGCCAAAATTCATATATCTCATAGATACATAAAACATAGTATTAATTGGTTCTAGAAGTATAAAATCTATATCATAATTTTGTATAATATTAGGAATTCGAATCAAGCTAAAAAAGAATAGTCCTCCAAAAAAAGAATCTACAATCCAAGTTGTGCCCTGCAATAACAGCATTTGTGCTTTGTTCCATCCACCAATACTCGGTGTAACCTTCATTAAAATTAAAATATTAACAAGCGATGTAATGCTATTTATAAACATTAAAGCTATTTGAGTTACAAAATGCGCCCTATACTGCATATCTTTAATAAAGTTAATCTAAAAAACAATTTGAAAATATATTAATATATCTCATATATTATCCCTTCACTTACATATTATACCCTGAATATTTCTTTCTTCCTTTTTCCCACAAATAAATAGCAAACATCCCTAAAATTAGCACCCAAAGCAATTGTAATAACAAACCATTTCTAATTACTAACGGTTCTTGATTATTCAATAAAATTTCAATAGGAAAATATAAAGTCAATTGAAATGGCAATAAAGTTATTATTTTAAAAAATGTATCCGAGAAAAATTCCAATGGAATTATTGCACCACTAAGTAGCAATGTTATATTTCTATAAAAATCTAGTATTGCTGTATTTTCCTCAAATCAAAAACTTAGTATTCCTAATATGAATCCAATTATAAATTGAATAATAAATGCTAATACATATAACAGCAGATACTTTAAATAAACCTCAACTTTTACTTTACTTATCAGGAAAAATAATATTATAGGTATGAATCTCCACAAGGGTGGAATAATCTTTTTTGAAATAAAAGACCAAAACTTCATTTTCACAAATGAAACAGGCTTTAATAGTTGAATATTTAATTTACCCTTTGAATGTCATCTCCCAATTCAGAGGATAAAGAACAACTTTCAGTCATTTGTTAAATAAAATAAGCTAAAATAGCTAACAATATCATTGTAGTCATAATTACCAATTGAATGCCCATTTCTATAAAAAAATATTGATTTCCATAATAAAAAATTAATTAAAATTGGCACACTTCCAAATAATATTTGACTTATAATATTTAGCCTATACATCCATTCTTCTTTCCAACTAGCAGCAATTATTGCCTTTAAAGCTCTCATTATCCACCTCTAGTCTAATAGCATATTAGATAATATATCTTCCAACTTGTCCTCTTCAACTGTAATTTGTGTCACACCTTCTTGACTTCCTAATATATCTTTTATATTTTTAAATTTCTCCAGGGGAACTTCTAATATTGTTTAAAACTCATCTTGTTTTATGATGAATTCTACAGGAATATCAAAATTAATATACTCATTATAATTAACTATAATTGTTTTCTTTTTTGATGCATACTGCTTCTTAAAATTATCTACCTAGATTTTGTACAAACAGAATGAAACAAATTAGACAAAATTACCTTGGTAATCTATCCAATAAATACAAAGAGGGCAATACCTATTACCTGTCAAATTAGTAAGTCAACCAAAACAAA